>Ga0307510_10000584_pt1 | contig 36797 bp, 30 predicted proteins | sample 12_EM_MG_FD_207224 | JGI IMG/M metagenome (GOLD analysis project Ga0307510, IMG submission 207224) | Populus trichocarpa ectomycorrhiza microbial communities from riparian zone in the Pacific Northwest, United States - 12_EM | ecosystem: Host-associated > Plants > Roots > Unclassified | place...
TGTTTAAAAGACAGATACTCATCGAGTGTATCTCTGCCTTACTGATACTCCTTTTCCTGTATGCCAGCATGAGTAAGTTCATGGACTTCCACACCTTCACAGGCGAGATGATGAATCAGCCGCTGCCGCATTACCTTACCCGCTTTCTGATCTGGTTCATACCGATCACCGAAATAGTTTTGTGCCTGCTTTTATTATTTGAACGCACCCGTCTTCTGGGTCTGTACGGATCATTGGGCTTCATGAGCCTGTTTACCATCTACAGTATTATCATTATACTAAATTTCTTTGGCCGGATACCCTGTTCCTGTGGAGGTGTTATCAAACGGTTAACATGGCGACAACACATTGTCTTCAACCTGTTTTTTGTATCGGTATCGATCAGCGGTATTATCCTTCAACGCAGAAAACTTTTCAAAACCATAACAATCACCAAAAACAGTTTCGTATGAAAAAGATCAAATGGACCATCATGGCCCTTACTATTTGCTTAAGTTTAGGCGGCGCCTTTGCCACTGCACCTCAGCATGACTGCCGGACGGACACACAGTATTATTGGACAGGTAGCGGCTATGCGCCAGCCGGCACTTGGGGGGCCACTTACATCTGTGACTCAGGGATCGATATCTGTACCTATACCACCGATGGCTTCGGGAACTATACCGGTTGCAGACAAGGAGAATATAGAATTATCCTGGGCGGCATCACCAACACCCCCAAAACAAAAACGGCTAAAAAATAGCCTCCCTCCCGGCGCCAACAAATCTACGTTGGCGCCTTTTCATACCCACAAACCCCAGGGACAAACAACTGCCCGATGAGGGTAATTTAATAAGGCTTTTGCCCGATCACATTCCCGGCTGGCGAATACCTGCAAACGAGATAATCCGTCTTCCCATTGGAGGCCAACGCACACCCAACGGCCTGCGTATTCTTCCAGACCATCTGCGTATAATGTCCGATCATGCCCTTGCCGCAATCGGGAAATACTCCATAATGAAAGGCGGATTTTTCACCGCCCCAGGCGCTGACCATGTCGGTATAGGAAAAAGCATTCGCCGTTCCCCACCAAAGATTTTCTCCTTCTTTGCCTATAATAGCTCTGTCATGTTGACCATTGTCAATCTTTGCCAGATGCTGGGCCCAGGCTAATGCATCCTGCGCAAGCGCAGGTGACCACGTCAATGCAGGCAACTCTAAGGCGTTCCTATACGTATTATTTTGTTTCAGCACAGCTGAGACAAAAAGGGAATCGTTGTAAACAGATTTTGTCGTTTGGCAACGTCCTGTATAGGTTAAGAATAACAGAAATGAGGATAGCAAAAAATAGTTGAAGCGCATAACTCGTCGTTTATAAATAATAACACTTGCTGCCCAGTGAAATTTTCCTAACGACAGAGTACAGGAAATGTTGCAAAGAATTTTATAAAAAATGCATGGTTCGACTAATCCTGCGTAAATGTTATCTTCTAGCGCGATTTTTTTTCAGATTGATCTTTGTAGTTTTATAAAATTTGCCGATATTTAAATTCTAATTTATAACCTGTTCCTTTTTATCCCTCTTAGCATCTTTATCCGACCCGTATAATGCTCGTTTTCCTATCCGCTCTTGATTACCTTAACAACCTTGGCTTAGCCACAAGTTTGCGTGCAACACGCTTAAACCTTTTCAATCATGTTTAAAAGACAGATACTCCTGGAGTGTATCTCTGCCTTGCTGATAATGCTTTTTCTGTACGCCAGCCTAAGTAAATTTCTGGACTTCTACACCTTTACCGGTGAGATGAATAACCAACCCCTGCCCAATTCCTGGACACCCTTCCTGGTTTGGTTTATCCCCTGTAGCGAGATTCTGATGTGTATAGCTCTGCTCTTTGAACGCACACGCCTGATAGGACTTTATGCGGCACTCTTTTTCATGTCTCTTTTTACTATCTATAGTATAATTATCGTTCTCAATTTCTTTGGTCGTATACCTTGCTCTTGTGGTGGTGTCATCAAAAGACTGACCTGGACCCAGCACATTGTTCTCAATCTCTTTTTTGTAGGCTTATCTATTAGTGGTATCGTCCTTCAACGTAGGAATTCTTTTAAATCCATATTAATCACTAAAAACAGTTTCGTATGAAAAGGATCAAATGGACGATCATGACCCTTATTATCTCTTTAAGCGTAGGCGGTGCTCTTGCAACAGCTCCTCAGCATGACTGTAGGACAGACACACAGTATTATTGGACAGGTAGTGGCTATATGCCGGCCGGCACATGGGGAGCCACTTATCTCTGTGACTCGGGGACCGATATTTGCACGTATACCACCGATGGTTTCGGGAATTATACTGGATGCAGGCAAGGAGAATATAGGCTTATAACAGGTATCAATAATACCTCAAAAGCAAAAGCAAGCAAAAAATAAACTACCCAATTCTATCCTCTGTTGAATTTTTATCGGGGATTATCCTTAATTCCGCTTAGCAGTAATACATCAGGAGGAATAGGTAAAACATACCTTATACTATTTGGCGCCAACGAATCTACTGATCCGTTAATTTTTCGGAAAAGTTTTATGTTGGCGCCTTCTTTATTTAGTCGTCGCAGATCCGACCAGCGTACTCCACGAAAAGGTAACTCTTTTCTTCTTTCGGATAAGACCGTGTCCAGAGTGGCATAGGTATACTGGTTAAAAGAACCGGTCTTCCATCGGTTCACCAACAATGTATTCAGGTCGCTTGCAGCTCCGCTCGTATCACCACTCCTGGCCCTGCATTCAGCCCTGATCAGATAAACCTCATCTGTCGCAAGACCCCCAAATGGAAATACAAGACCAGTGTAACTTCCCTTCAGACCAAAAGAGTCGGTGACACCAATCAGATAATAGTAAAAAGAAGGCCGAAGGTCATTGGGCTTATAACTGCGGATCAACGTAGAATCGATAAAACAGTCAGGATAGTTAGCCCCTGTTAATACCTGGCTATACCCTTGGTAAGTAACAAAACTACTCTGATAAAGCACCTCAGCATTTTGCCTGGAAAAAGGAAAAAGAGAACCAGAATTAAACAGGTTATAGTCAATCAATGTCAAATGAGATAACAGAGCACTATCGGCATAAATCCCTGCCGAATCATACTTTCGCATACTTAGATATATCCGGGCTAGCAAAGCCTGCGCAGCCGGGCGTGAAGCACGATTGACATAAGTCATGGAGACTGTTGCAGGCAATAATCCCACAGCAATACGAAGATCCCCCGTTATCTGATCATAGGTTTGTTTCACCGTGCTGCGTACGGTTGGAGCTTTAACATCCTGGCTCAATCGCAAAGGGATACTGGAGTCGGTTGCAGCCGTCATAGCGTCATAGACAGGCGCAAACAACTGGGCGACATTGTAAAGACCAAAAGCTCTTGTAAACAAAGCTTGGCCTTTTACACTATTATACGTAGCAATAGTACTATTATCTGTTTTTAGTTTTCCCAATCCGTCTAGCACAACATTGGCATAATACACCTGTTGATAAGGATCATTCCAGTCCTCGTCACTACCTTCCCCATCAAAGATATCTCCTTGCCATGTATATGCATTCTGCACCCGGGTACCAGCGCTTTGCCACAACGATTGGTCAATAAAATAATTATCCGCCGATATCTCCCCTAGTGCCGGAAACAAATTCATGACCTGGTCATTGTCCAGCAGGTTCTGAAAATCAGTTAATGTGGTAGGTACCACCAGGCTGGAATTTGGATTCTTACCCAGAAAATCGTCCTTATGACAACCTCCTGTCAATACACTGGTCATTACCAGCAGAAGCAGGCCTATTAAAGATGACCAGGATTGTTTATTCATGTTGATAGCTTTAAAAATCCGTTTTCATCCCAATAGCAAGGGTCCTGGGATTGGGCATACCTGTCACATAGTCCGGATCGATCCCGACATGATTAGCCTTCCATAAAATGCCGAGATTATTTGCATACAGGTAGAATCGGACCATTGATACCGGCAATCGGGGATAAGCCGACCGCGTTAATTCATAACTCAATTGCACGTCCTGCAACCGTATATGATCTCCTTTCTCAACCAGCACCGTTGAATTCTGATAAAACCCATCCCGGGTTCTGTCGAAAGGATAGATCATCGAAGGCACATTCGTTAGCTTTTCATCACCTGGGTTCTGCCAACGACGTTCATAATCCGAATGTCCGGCTGACGTACCATTATAGACCTGTGAGTAAAAGATCGAGTTTCTCCGGAAGACATAACCCAACTTGTACACGATATTCCAGGAAAGCCCCCATTGATGCCAGACCAGGCTATTGCGCCAGCCGCCAAATGCCCGGGGTGTAGAAGGCCCCATATATACCATATCATTTAGGTTACCAGAATTGAGTATGGACCCATAATCCTTACTGACTTTTCCGCCCAGTACCCCCTGCGGGTCTCCGGTTTGAGGGTCAAGCCCCTTCCATTCAAGAGCATACAGCGCATAAAGAGGGCGCCCTACAAATGGGTTGATTACATTTGCTACAAAATAGGTCGATACAGGCCCTATTTTCTCTTTATAAACCGTCACCCTATCCTGTACATAACTGAACAATAATACGCTGCTCCATCGTACTGTTCCTATCATATTATTGGCATGAAGAGTAAGGTCTATACCATGATCCACCATGTTTGCTGTATTTGACCGGAACGTAGTAATCCCAACTGTAGGGTCCAAGGGACTCTGTCCGATCAGATCCTGGCCGGACTTGATATAGTAGTCGAGGCTGCCGCCCAGTTTGTCTTTCCTGAGAGAAAAATCCAGCCCGGCGTCGAAGATATTGATCCTTTCCCAACGTAGCGATGGATTAGCCGGATTGGCAATTGTAGCACTACCGGCGCCATAGGAATTACCCGACGGATTTATATATGCCGTTGTAAAAGAAGAAGTGCTTCGATCAACATTGCCGTTATACCCATCGGTAATACGCAACTTGAGAAAAGGCAGCCAGTTTGCCTGGTAAAAATTTTCTTTTGATATTACCCAGCCCCCACCCACCGACCACAACGGTACTCCCCGGTTATTGGCCTTCACGCCAAAAAGGTTGGATTCATCCCGACGGGCACTGGCTGAAAAAATATAACGGCCCAGGTATGTATAGTCTGCATTGACATAATAGGAAAGATACCGTTCACTGTTAGCTTCATTTACATCATAATAGGGTATCCTTAGCTTATTATTGCCGGGGTATTGCTGAAAGAAAGTAGTATAATCTAACGCTGCACTACTTGCCACCCCATTTTCATATCCATACAATCGGGTACGATGCCCCTCCCCTTCCAGATCACGCACCTCCGCCCCACCAATAACATTCAGCAATCCCCGGCGAAACAGTGTATCCTGGTAGTTGACCTGGAGTCGTGCGTTATTGGCAGTATACGTGTTATGCTGTTCATCAAATATGCCGCCCATTGGTATTGGGAAAGAGAACACACCATTGCTATATTGTGCGTAGTTATTGATTAGGTTCCGGGTATAATATGTCTGCAGGTTTTGATAAATATTACCAATAGAATCACCCCAACCATATTGATAATACAAATGGATATCCAACCCCTTGCGAATTATGTATCGCAAACCTAAGTTGATCCGGTAATCTGCCAGCCGTACAGTATTGTCCGAATTCTTTAGTTCATTCAAAGGCACATAATGCCAGTCAAGTAATTGTCCGCCGCCAGCCGTATCGATGTAAGAATTTTTCAGCCCATAATTTACCGGCAATGGATTGCCATTGGCATCTGCCAATCGCGCATAGGGATAATTGACACCAGCGATCCCACTATTGTTAAAATAGGCTTTACTGGAAGAAAAGCTCAGCCCGGTGGTCAACTCCAACCTGTCCGGAATAAGCAGGTATGTATTATTCCCGTATAATGTAACACGTTTATAAAGGTTTCTGACCAGGTTACTTTTATTCTCATCATACCCCGCCGATAAGAAAAACTGATTCCTGGGTCCACCACCACTCACATTCAAAGAATACTGGCTATTCAGACTACTCTGATAAAAATATTTATTCAGGTCACGGCGAACATCCTGCCCTTTCAATGCATTTATCCGAGCCGTCGAATCCGCAGGCAAAAGCATACCCTTACTCGTTGCATCAAATATCTCCAGGGCAGGAGATACCGCAAAATGCTGAAAACTGCTAAGTACCCCATTATACCCACCCTTCCTATAAACAAACTGCTGTATATCGATATAATCCGAAGAAGAAAGTATGGGCTGATAATAAAGATCCGGCTTCTGTCCAATGGTCTGACTCGTCGTAAAACTCCACTTCGGCTGCTGATTCAGCCTCCCCTTCTTCGTAGTAATAACAATTACCCCATTCCCCGAAAAAGCCCCCCAGATCGCCGCCGCAGCCGCATCCTTCAGCACCGTTATATTCTCGACATCCTCCGGATTGATATTGGTAATATCCCCATTATACGGGAAGTTATCAATCACGATCAGCGGATTGGGGTTCGCAAAGATCGTGCTCCGGCCCCGGATCGTTATTGCCGACTGATTCGTACCTGATACAACATTTTTATTGAACAATACACTATTCGTCACCCCATCGATCCTGTCCAGTAGATTGGTCGACACCCTCCTGTCTATCAGCTCAGCACTTACCACATCAAAAGCCCCTGTAGTCCCCTTCCTGCTTTTCTCCTGGTAACCAGTATTCACCACAACAACATCACTCAGCGAAGAAACCCGCTCCTTTAAATAGATCACCATGTCCTTACTGTCATCAGGCCGCAGTTCCTGTGACTCATAATTCACACTGCTGATCAGCAGCTTGTCATCCGCAAAACGCGTCCGGATACTAAATTCCCCATTCTCCCTGGTAACAGCCGCCGCAGACAGCTCCCCTCTAACCAATATCGTCACCCCTTCCAACGGCTCCCTTTTCTCATTAAAGATAAACCCATGCACCACCAGTTCCTTTGGAGGACGGGCCTGTATGGAAATTGCTTTCCCAATTATTTCATAAGTAAATGGCTGATCTTTGAAACAGCTGTCCAGCACCTGTCTTAATGGAGCCTTCCTGACCGAAAAGCTCACCCTATGGCTGTATTGCACCCAGGTCGCCTCACCAGCATACGTATAACCGGTCAAAAGACGAATATCTTCCAGAGCCTTCTGTAATGGAACATTTATCTCTTTGAGCGTAATAAGGGGACTAGGCTGGCAATTAGCCGGCAGGCTTTTAAATAAGCAGGCAACCAATAAAAAGGGAACAGCCAGTTTTATTACACCCATTAAACCGCGGGTTTTGAATAAATAAAGTTACAGCCTACAAATCATGAATAGATATAAAATAAATACTTATTTATTCTTATCTGCCCATGACCGCGGCTGTAACTAGCGGAAAGGTTCAATGGTTATGGAAAATAATATATCAAAGTGTGACCCTTACTGATTTTCCATCGTCGTTCTTAAAGTGTATACCTAGTTTTAAATGTTCTAAAAAATTTAAAGTCGTTGCCAGGCTCTGCTGCCGGGGAAAAACACCCGTTATTCTTGTTGCCGGTACATTCGAATCAAACTGTGCTTCAACGTTATACGCCCTGCCAATGCTCCTCATTACCGTATGTATATCCTCATTGTCAAACTGGAAAAAACCATTCTTCCAGGCCAATACCGCACTTGTGTTCGCTATTGATACAACCTTTATCGTAGGGACAACTCCCGGCGAAGGATAAGGTATCTCAGCCTGCTCTCCCGGTTTTAGCACCACAGGCGCCGCCCCACTCTCCATCCGAACCGAACCTTCTATCAGCGTAGTCCTGCTAATCGACTCATCTTCATAAGCCATGACGTTGAAATGAGTACCCAGAACTTCTACCTCAGCATCTTTTATCTTAACCCTGAAGGGCTTGTTCGAATTATTCGTGACCTCAAAAAAAGCTTCTCCAGACAACTCCACCACCCTCTCAGGACCATCAAACTGACTGGGGAACTTCAACGAAGACGCAGCATTCAACCAAACCTTGCTGCCATCCGCCAGTATCAATTCTTTTTGATCGCCCCCACGGGGATTCATATAGGTATTAAAAGAAACTTTCACGGTTTCAGCTCCCGCCTGAGGAGCTTTTCGCTCTTCCCGGACAAACATATATACGCCGGCCGACAACAATACTATCACAGAAGCGGCTGCAATCCAGGTCTTGCGACGAACCCATCTCTCAGGATTGAACCTCCGGACCAGCCCCCCATTCCCGTCTCCCACACCATCCAGCTTTTGCTCCAGCCGATTGACCCAATCAGTCGGAGGCGTAGCAGCCATGGCAATCCATTGGTCATGCTTCGACTCGTGTTCATCCGCTATCTCATTCAACTCATCTAAAGTCGCCCCTCTCAGCCATCGCAGGAAGGCCGCATATTCTTCAGGAGTGTAATCTCCTTTGATGAACTGGGCGACAAACTGCTTGGCTTCCTGTAGACTCATAAAAATAAGGTGTTACTATAAAGACACCCGGTAATTGCAAGAGGATACCTCACCGGAAAAAAAAATTGATCTTTTTTTTCGGCCACCGGTAATCCTTTGCTTAAAACTCAAAAAGAGAAAGAAATACAAATAAAAGAAGGGTGATCTCCCCATTCTCCTGCAAATACTGCCGCACAAACGCAGTGGCGGCATATAATTGCTTTTTTACCCCAGCGCGGGTTATATTTAGCTGTAGGGCTATCTCATCCAGCGTAAGACCGTCATCAATGCTCATTTTCAACACCTTACGCCTGCCAGGAGGAAGCTTGTCCATCGCTTCAATGGCTATGCGATAGTATTGCCTGAACAACAACTCATGCTCTAATTCATTGGAAACCACATCCGTGGATTCATTAAGCTCCAGTACTTTCTGCCGCACCTTCAATGCCCTGATAAAATTAAACACCACATTACGAGTCACCAGGAACAAATAGTTCTTAAAAGACTCCACGCCACTCAATCGAGCCCTTTTCTCCCATATCCTTACAAATACATCCTGGGTCAATTCATCCAAACTCACCCGCGTAGGCTCAAATAAGGATACATACTGTTGAACATGAGGGAAATAGGCTGTATACAAGACCCTAAAGGCATCTCTGTCCCCCTGGGCTATCTGCAACAGCAGCTGTTTTTCATTATGAATACCCTCAGAAGACACAAGATGAGATCGTGGATTGGAGAATAAAAAGCGAAGATGACATCGGATACAACTTAGGCCAGGACTGAACAATAGCTCCTGTCGCTGGTCTCAAAAGGGTTTTGGTCGGTAACATCATTACGATCGAAGTTCTTATCCTTAAAAATAGCAAGTTATTCCCGTCTGGCCTTGATTTTCCGTTTATTTCAAACATTTATTTTTTTTATACGGACGGCCCTAAAAAAAATACCCCGGCGGGGCATAAAAAACCACGCCGGGGCTCTTTCATAATGTCTTAAAGGTCAAAAGGAGTAAAATCAAAAATCGCCGGCTTAATCCAGCGGCGTAGCATCCAGCAATACGACTTTCGCAAGCAGATCCTTCGTCGGCGCCGTCACCGTCCCGGTATCGTCCGCAGGACTCAGATCAATACCCACCGTGTGCAAATAATGATACGACCCATAAGCCACATTCCCCACCACCTCAGGCAATGCCTCATAAGTAGCACCACCATCAAACGATAAATAGACCGATACCCCGCCATGATCGAGTAAGATCTGATCCAGCTCCGGAACAGCCATTTCATAATTGATGTAAGTATTGGAGGAATTAGCCTTCCAGCCACTGACCTTGACCGTGTAAATAGCAGAAAAACCCTGGTCCACAATCTGGGTGACCTTTTTCGTACAAGACCCCATCCCAATAGCCGAAATGCCAAGAAATAAAAGAACAGCGTTTCTGATCAACGTGTGTTTTAGCATAGTGTTTATGTTTTAAATAGGTATAACAACAATAAAAATCCCTGACCCGGGCCGACAACCGTCGCAGCATCCCGGCGCAAAACTGCAATGACACTGCAATAACTATGCTATTTCCAAATAAGCACCAGCATACCGCCAAAGATCATTGCCGCAGCAATCAGCACCCTCGCCGTCAAAGGCTCCCGCAAAAAAAGAAAAGAAAGGAATATGGTGAATACAATACTTCCCTTGTCGATCACACTCACCTCCGACACCTTTCCCAACTGCAAAGCCCGGTAATAAAAAAGCCAGGATAATCCGGTCGCTACCGCCGACAAAATCAGAAATAACCAGTTGAAACGCGTTAAGCTCCGCCATCCACTCCCACTCCCCCGCCACAATACAATACCCCAGGTAATCACCAGGATCACCACCGTCCGTATCGCCGTCGCCAGATCCGAATTCACATCCCTGAGACCCGCTTTTGCAAACACCGCCGTCAGGGCCGCAAACACCGCCGACAACAAAGCATATATCAACCAATATGGAAGCCCTGCCATAACCAAAGTTTAATCTTAATTAGTTTTTAATTCTTATCCCCCTTTTAATTCCTATCGCCCGCTTCCAACCCACCGGCCAAACTCCCCCGAAGGCTTTACCATCTCCACCTTTCCCCTCGACCACCGCCGCCAATCAAAGTCCATATCCTTCCGGTTCCTTTTCGTCAATGCAGGCGGATCAAGATCCGACAGATCCGGTTTACCCGCATTCACCCAGGCCGTATACCAGAAAGCCGAAGTCTCCGCGATAGCCCCCCGTAATTGCTGCTCGATCATCCCCCCCAAACGCTGATGATATACCTTCATATATTCGACAGTATGCACCATATCTCCATATTGATTGACGACAATATGCCCCGCAGAGTCCAACACATACACCTTCTCCCGGGGCATAGAAGCCGATAGCTCCTTATCAGCAGACAATAGCTGCTCTACAAGATGGTGCGAAGAATCGATCATCGCCCGCGTCTCCCGGCTAAGATCCGTGATGTATTTCGCCTCGCCAGTATTTAGATCATATCCCGCCCCGTACGTTTCCGGCAATTGGCCTTCCCATAAAGCATGTATCCCTTTCTGACCGGTCAGCTGCCCATCGTGATTCAACGCCGTATGCAAAGGCATATGAGCATCCCCGATATAATGCCCAAGGTCAGCCGCCAGGAAAAGTATCTCTGTTTTCTTCTTCGAACGGAAAGCTGTTGTCAGTTTATCCGTTACCTCCAGTATCGTCCAGGGAAGCGTCCCCGCTTTATTCAACACACTGTCCGGATACCTGGCCTTCGCCTCCTTCATCGTCAAAGGCAGACCCGTCATATCACCCTGCGGATTATACAATTCCAGGTCGATATAATGACGGGGAAACTCCGCCCTGTCGTTGATGGTATACTTCCGCAAATCGGGTACCACCGACTCTTCCGTAATAAAATCAATGTGATTGTAAAAAAATGGACGCATCTCCGCCGGCAGAGCAAACACCGCAGCACGATTGATGTGCTGATGCCCCCAGGCGCCCCACGCAAATACAAGAGTTATGCTACCGGCCATCAAAGCCAGAAAGAGAACAGATTTTTTCATCCGCCAAAGGTAGTAGAATTCTCAACGCACCCGCGCCCCCACATTCTTCAACACCACGAACGGCGCCTCCTTCTTAAAATCAACCCCCGCCTTCGTGACAGGAGCAAAAAAGGAAAAATTCCCCAATACAATATCCGGCCTTCCATCCCCATCCAGATCCCCCACGTCCATCGTCAACCACTTACCCCGCTGGGTCTGAGGCAGACTATAAGGCTTGAAATCACCACCACCAAGATTTTCCAGATATACAAACCCTTCCTCGGGCTGATGACTGAGGTCAGGAAAAAAAGCGATCGTCGCCAGATCCAGATCCCCATCTCCATCGAAGTCACGCGCCACAGCTTTGTAACAACCGTCAATAGGGAAAAAATAATCCTGACGGAACTGATTGTGCCCATCGTTGAGAAAGATATAAACGCCATGATAAGGCTTTAACACAGGAGAGAAATCCGCATTGTCCCCACAGGTATACACAATGTCCGGCTGCCCATCCTTATTGAAATCAGCCAGCTCGAAATAAGAAGACCCATAGGACGGAGGCATACGCAATACGGACTGCTCGCTGAACCGCCCCTTCCCCTGATTCGTAAAAAGAAAGATCCCCTCATCCCCCTGCGCAAACAAAGCCCAGATATCCGGCAACCCATCATGATTATAGTCGTTCACATAAGCCCTTATCGCACCGGGTTTTGCCCGGATAACATGCCGCTCATACTGGCCACCACCCTTATTCTCCAGCCAGGACAAGGCCCCCACCAGGTTCCCAAACTCACAGACCAGATAATCCACCCGGCCATCCCCGTTGAGATCAGCCGCCTGCACCTGCACCGGCCTCTCCAGCCCCACCGCCAAAGGCACCGAATCCAACATCCCCCCCTTTAAAACCTGCAGCTTCCCAAACTTCCCATTCGTAGGAGTCAAAACCCCAATATTACTCACCACCCACTCACTATCCTGCCGCACCATATCTACGATCCCTCCTTCATCCTTTATACTATCCAAAACCTCCAATTGAGGAGATAACCGGTACAGCTTCTGATAATGGATATCAAAGACGAACAACCCCTCCTTATCTATTCTGACCAAAGAGCTCGCAGGCATGTCATATCGCAAAACAGGCGTCTGCACCTCAAATAGTGGTCCTCCCACTCCCGTGCCGCCCGCCGTCGGAGCCCCCACCATCGGCACCCCCTTCCCTATCGGCCTCGGCCTCGATTGCCCCGGCAAACTATCGGGCGAGGTCGCCGTATAATAATCCAATATATGCTCCCATTCCTCCGGCTTTAACAAAGGCGCCGCCGGATAATAACCCTTATCCAGATTAGCATCGAAGCGATTCGACGGATACTGCTCAAAGCCATGATTAAAAATTCCCAGCCTCGGCCCCATCTGTGGTAACACCCCCTTCTCCCAGCTTTTGGAATTCAACAACGAAGGGTCCGGCAATAGATGACAGGACCCGCAATACACCGCCGCCAGTCGCTCCCCTTCCCTGATAGAAGACAGCGGCACCTGCGCATGCGATAAATTACGCGGATAATGCTTACACGAAGAAAAAATAAAAACAAACAGTAATACCCAACCGCTGATACAAAGCCTTTTTATCATAATTTATAATGAGATCTTTCTTACCTTCCCCAACCCATCCTTTAACTCCACAGAAACTACCGGACCAGTCACATTGATAAACCTTCCCGACTGGGATAGGAACGAAGACCCATAGACACATTCCTCCCTGCGAGCCGAACCATCCTTATAGGTGATGACAGCGCTTACATCGGCAGCCCCTAAAGGTATCATCCTCACCCCCTCCTTTAGCTTCAATACCTGCAAAGCCCCCCTGTTCTGTCCCGCAGCCAGCAAACAGCTGCCTCCTGCTCCGCGCAGCTTTACCAGCGACTTCTGGTTACCCGGCAGATACAAGCCGCTCTGCAAGATAGACAAAGGCTGAAATCCACCCTTCCCATCCCCTTTCAGCACAAGCCCGTTAAATGCGTCATACCTCCCAACAGAAGGCTCCGTCCCATAATCATTCCCGCTTATGACAACATCCAGCTGCCCATCCCCATCCACATCCTCCGCCAGCATCCCATTGATGGAAGAGAGCTGCGCCTGCATCGGTAAAGGTTCCAGACTAAACCGACCATTACCCTCATTCCTTAACAGACAACTCCGGAACTCAGTAGCAGCAACAACCAATGCCCCCTTCCGCTCTTCCGGCCCCAACACCACATCCATAGTTGCTTCCGCATAAGATTTATAGTCCGGAAATTTCTTGCGCAATACGGTTATCTGGCGTAACATATCATCCCTCGACTCAGCAGGAAATTCCTTGAGCTGACCATCCCTGTCCGGCAGATACAAAGAAGGGATCATATCGTAAATACCATTCTTGTCAAAGTCTCCGCCATACACCCTGACCGGATGTTCTTTACTTGCCTTGTAATAAGAGTTCTGTCCCATATTACCCACGATATAGTCCATGTCTCCATCCTTGTCAAAATCCCCCGCCACAATACTATTCCAACACCCGGTATGGTCACTGATACCTATAGCCGAAGTAATATTCTTGAAAACACCCTTATCATTATGCAGAAAAGTCACCGGCATCCATTCCCCCGCCAACACCAGGTCCGGCCAGCCATCATTATCCATATCCGTCCAAAGCCCATCACAGACCAATCCTATATTCACCAGGTCTTTCGCCACAACCGCCGTTACATCGGTGAACTTTATCCTCCCGTCATGACTGTCGTTCCGCAAAAGATAGCTCGACACCGGCTTCGGATAATGCCCCGGTTCTACCCGACCGGATACAAAGAGGTCCAGGTCTCCATCATGATCAAAGTCCGCCGCCCGGACACAACACTTGCTATTTAGATTAGCCGGAAGAGCGCCCTCTTCCAACCTGAAATTTCCTTTCCCGTCATTGCTGTACAGCCGGTCCTGGTAAGCAGCCGTCTGCGGACTGCTGCCATAACCACCGCTCGCAATGTATAGATCCAGGTCCCCATCGCCATCCGCATCCAACAACAACACGCCCATATCATCCGCCCGCTTGGCGCCGGCACTATCACCCGGTAGCAAAGCCCGCTGTACAAATCGACCGTTCGCCTGCTGTAGAAACAGCTGCGTCGCCTGCCCCGGTGCTCCACCCATGACAAGATCGTCCAGCCCATTCCCGTCCACATCACCCACCGCCAACGCAGGCCCGTATTCTGAGAACTTATGCGGCAACATCTTCTGGATAGTAAAGTCGATAAAGTCCTGCTGCGATTGACGATAATGAATACCCACCGAGTCGGTCACTTCCCGAAAAAGACTCGCCGTCGCAAACCCGCCATCCACCGCCGGAGCCCCACGCCCCGCCATCCCCCCTCTCACCGGCGCCGCAGGCCCGGCATCGCGTATATTCACCTTCAACACCTGGTCCGCCGCCACATGCAGCAACACCTGCTGCCGGCCATCCGGCCATTTCACCAACACCGTATCCACTACCTTTGTAGTATCCAGCCCAAAATGCGCCCCCGCCTCTATCGTAGACAAATAACCGCGATATGGCGTATTCTCATAGACCTGCTGCCTCCCCCCTCCATAATGCAGCTCCACCCTTGCACCCAACCCCTCCTTGTTAAGGCTATCGCCTAAAAACTTCACCCCAAGATAATGATGCCCACCCGGGACGCCGGTGCCGCTACCCTCATTCCGATACACCAGCGCCTCGTCATTGATATTGTTGATGATCATATCCAGATCGCCATCATTGTCCAGATCAGCATATGCCGCCCCATTGGAATAAGCCGTTGTCGTCAACCCCCAGGCAGCAGAAACGTCCGAGAAACGACAGCCTCCCTCATTGCGGAACGCATATTTATGCAGCTTCACCTCGGGGATCTGTTTGATCAGGTCCGCTTTCGGCAAAAGATTGTTCGCCTTGGCCCTGAAGACAGTAAAGTCATGATCGGTCACATCCTTCGGATATCCATTGGTGATCACCATATCCCGATATCCGTCATTATCGAAATCCGCCACCATCGGCGCCCAGCTCCAGTCCGTTTCCGATACACCAGCATAGTAGCTGATCTCGCTGAAAGCCGGCGCCCCGATACTATCATTCTGCCCCACTCTCGGCCCCTGATTCAGCTGCAGCGTATTACGTACATACTGATATTGATATCCGAAATAGTCCGAGTTTTGATAGGTCAAATAATTATTACCACCCATCATCGTCTTCTTCCGGTAATTGTCCGCAGGGTTCATATCCAGCACCATAATGTCAGATAACCCGTCATTGTTGATATCCTCCACATCCTGCCCCATGGCCGTCGCTGACGTATGCTTGAAATACTGCCGCGTCTGGTCCGTAAAGGTTCCATCGCCGTTGTTGATATAAAGGATATCGTTCGATAAAAAATCATTCGATACATAAATATCCGGCCAGCCATCCCGGTTGATATCCGTAATAGTCGCCGCATGTCCATACCCCTCCACCAGGATGCCCGCTTGTCGTGACACGTCCGTAAAAACAGGATGCCCAAGCGAATCATTCCGGTCATTCCGATACAGCCTGCCGGTACTCGGATTCGAGCCATCTTTTCGGATAGGCCGGAAAAAATTGGGATTGTCCGACCGGACATTTTCGTTCACCACCAGGTACATATCCAGATCCCCATCCCCGTCATAGTCAAAAAAATTGGCCATAGTAGAATGACAATTGGCATCCAGCCCATAGGCTGCCGCCATCTCCTTAAAGTGTGGGACGCCCTTCTGATCATTCCCCTGGTTGATATACAAAAGATTTTTCCTCCTTTCCGGATCGCTGTAAATAGACGCACAGACATAAATATCCGGCCAGCCGTCATTGTTGATGTCCACTACCGCCACTCCTTTACACCACTTTCCCGCACCGTCTACCCCCGCAGCAGCCGTCACATCCTCAAACTTGAAATCCCCTTTGTTCAAATAAAGCTTATTCGCCACCAGGTTTCCGGTGAAATAGACATCCTGCAAACCATCCTTATTGAAATCCCCGATCCCTACCCCACCTCCATTATACACATTGATCATATCCGAAGGATTGATCGAATCATTCTCTACAATGGTATTGTTGAAGTGGATGCCCGTCTCGGTAGAAGGCACCGACACAAACAAGGGCTTTTTATTTTTACAGGAAGCCAGAATCAGCAGTAGGGTAAAACAAGCTATCGCAGCACGCAAAGACATGCACAAAGAATTTAAGCTTCAATGTATACAAAAAAAAGACCGGCTCCAACTTTTGCCGTTGCGAGCCGGTCCATTTAACAAATATCGTGAAACCCTTTTCTACTAATTATATCCAGGGTTCTGGCTCAGCACTTTGGTTCCCTTCGCATTTTCCAGATCGATCTGGGTCTGCGGAACGGGGAACACTTCGTTGATACCCTTGTGGAAACTAGCTTCCGGATGCGCAGCGTAAATAGAAGGCCTTGTTTTTTCGGTGGTCGAATAGGTATTCAGCACCTGCGACATATCCAGGGGATAGGTAGCATCGGAATTCCAGCGGGCCAGGTCAAAGAACCTGTGTCCCTCTTCCGCCAGTTCCAGCCTTCTCTCCCAGCGGATAGCCTGTATAGCGTAGTTCTTATCAGTGAAAGAACCGGCAGGATAAGGGCTGATCTTGTAATTGTCAGCAGGTGTTGTAGTGGTAGAATAAGTGTAAGTCGTAGCGTTGAAAGTAGAGTTCTTGTATGTCCAGGTCTCCGGATGTGTAGCTACGCGGTTACGTACCATGTTGACATAAGTCAGCGCGTTGACAGGACTTCCCACTTCTACTTCGCATTCTGCTGCCCACAACAATAGATCGGAATAACGAATAAGATTGACGTTATTGGCATCGATCTGGGTGGGTCCCCAGAAGCTGGTCTCGTTGGAAGAAAGTACTCCCTTCTGGCTCTTGGCATACACATTTTTCTTGGGACTAAAATACCCGTCCGAACCATCACGTACCCAAAGCGCACCAGGATGAAGACCCCAGTCAAGGTAAGGAATACCAGGACGGCCCATCACAAAGTCGATCCGGGGATCCAGCGGCACAGTCGTTGCGCCTGCAGCGATCGGCGAAGGATCGCTGTTAAAGGTGGTGAAAAGAGGCAGACCGGTAGTCGCATCCGTCTTATAGGCATTCGCCAGGTTGATAGAAGGGTTGTCGAATCCGCAGCAGCCGCCAGGTCCGCTACCGTCATTGGGAAAGTTCAGCACATCCCCGTAGTTGCCATTCGTGCCACTACCGTCATTGACAGACATCTGTACAGAGAACACCGATTCAATGCTGTTCTTCGCACTTGGATCAGGATTGAAATTATTGAAGTATCCACCTGGATTGAAACCATATTTCTTGCCGGCGGAATTTACCCCGTTAGTCAGCAGATCATTCAGCAATGGCAGAGCATCACTATATCTGTGCTCGAACATATAGCACTTTGCCAGAAAGGCTTCAGCAGCGTATTTATTGGCTCGCCCAATATCTGTCTGAGTAACAAGAAGGCTGTCCATAGCGAATTTGAAATCGGCCTCTATCTGTGGCCAGATAAGAGAGGCATTCGTCGCCTTATTCAGATTGCCAGCCGCTACAGTTATTGTCTCGTCGATATAAGGAACCTTCCCCCAGATCTTGGTAGCATCCAAATGATAGAACCCTCTGAGGAATCGGGCTTCGGCCATGATCTCTCCATGTTCTGCCGCAGGTACACCGGTCGCTACCGCCAACGTACGGATAACGTCATTGCTACGGGATACCCCGTCATAAAGAGCTATCCAGCGCTGATTTGGGTAAGTATTGGCCGCCGTCGACGTGGCCCATATCTGCAGGTTGACGATATCACCCTGGTCCGAAGGCGTAGAACCTTTATACGCATCATCCGCGCAAACACTGCCATAAACCCAGTTCGATGCGCCGGAGCCATACTGGTTACCCTGGTTCTGATCACCCTCACCATCCAGCAGCGAATAGGCGCCGATCAGCATGGCTTTTACACCGGGTTCATTAGCCAGCTGGCTCTGCTGCAACTGCCCTAGCGGTGGCTTGGTCAGGAATTTGTTGCCGCAGGAATAACCAATTACCAACAGAGCTAATCCGGGGATAATAAATTTATATTTTGTTTTTAGCAAGCTCATATTCTATAATTTTTGATGGTCGAATCTTTAATGGATTAGAAAGAAAGCTGAACGCCAACATTGTAACTTCTCTGGTTCCCGGGATAGTTACCAAAGTCGATACCGAAATTGGTATTATCATTCAGGTTGGAAGCCTGCAGCTCCGGATCAAGACCGTCATACTTTGTGATCGTGAACAGATTGGCCGCCTGGATATATACCCTGAATCGGTCTACACCAAACTTCTTGATCATTCCGACAGGAAGGCTATATCCGATCTGCATCTGTTTGCAACGCAGGTACGAGCCGTTCTCCTGGTAATAGGAATTAAATACAAGGGCATTGTCGTTGGTAGACGTCCTTTCCAATATCGGCGTCTTCCCGTTCGCGCCAGGCATCCCGAAGGATTGCAGCGCGGCCCGGTTGCTCATCGCAGCATCCCAGACCTGGGGGAAGTCCGTCCAGTATTTCACGTAGTTGACGACCTTATTACCTATAGAAGTATAGAAGAAGGCAGAGAAGTCAAAGTTCTTATAGGAAGCAGAAAGATTCAAACCTGCCGTAAACTTAGGGTTTGGATTACCAAAGAAGGTCCGGTCCGAATCGGAGATCTTCCCGTCGTGGTTGACGTCTGCATATTTGAATCGGCCCACACCAGCCGCAGCATCAGTCGGCGACTTATTGATATCATCCTGGCTCTGATAAAGTCCTATTACCTGGTAACCAAAGAACTCGCCCACTGGCTGCCCGGGCTGCAGACGGGAGAAGGCGCCAAAACGATTGGAACCACCACTCACCCGATCCTGGTATTTAACTCCATTAGCCAAAGCCACCACTTTATTTTTATAAGTACTGAACGTAGCGGTAATGTCAAATTTCAGCTCATGACCCACCGCAGCCCCATGATAGGTGACAGAGGCGTCGACACCCTTGTTAGTGACATCACCCGTATTGCCAAAGGCATTGATAGGATCACCATAACCCGCTGCCTGGATAGGAGCGTTGTAAAGCAGACCGCTGACAGACTTGTTATACCATTCTACAGAGAAGTCGAATTTGTTCTGAATGATCGTACCATCCAACCCTACATTGACAACCTTATCTTTTTCCCAGTTGGCAAAAGGATTACCCGCCTGGTAAGCATAGAAGCCCAGCTGAGAGCTGGTGCTGGTCCCACCAATATCATACGAGGAGTTGGCCGCGCTCTGTCCGAACAACGTGAACTGGTTGGTCACGCTGGTATTGGAAAGAGAACCCAGCTTACCCCAGCCTCCGCGAAGTTTCAGATCGTTGACCCATGATACATCCTTAAAGAAGTCTTCCCTGGAGATTCTCCATCCCGCCGTCACAGACTCAAAAGTACCGTACCGTACATTCTGTGCGAATATGGAAGAGCCGTCACGACGTATGGTACCACTCAGCAGGTACTTGTCCTTGAAGGCATAGTCCGCACGACCGAAGAGGGAGAACAACGAGCTGCCGAAGGGATAAGTGACCCCACCCACCGTGGAGCTGTTGGTCATACCCGCGGCAGGACCTGCATTCAATGTCCACAAGGCCGGGTCGACCGTCAGATTCGCCGGGTTGGTCAGGAAGTAGCCGCTGCGTGTCGACTGGCTGGCCCTCGAATAGTTATTGATGGCCTCAGTACCCGCGATCACACTAAGGCTATGATCTCCCCAGATATTGGTATACTTGAGCGTATTGGTCCAGGTACGGCTGCTGTTGTATCCCGATGCCTCCAGAAAAGTGTTCGGGTTGGTATTGTTCTCCGTATTCTCATATTGAGTATAGGAGAAAGACGTATTATAGGCATTATCAACACTGCCGCCAAAGCTGGTGCGGACTGTAAAATGTTTCAGGAAATCGACTTCCCCGAACACATTGCCGGAGATCGACCAGTCATTGACCCTGTTATTCCTGCTACGGTCCAGGTTAGCATAAGGATTTTGCGGATTACCTACTCCCTTTACCCCCGAGCCGGCATAATTCCCCATGACGTCGAAAACCGGCACTAGCGGGCTCTCACGATAGGTGTACGAGATCGCATTGCCCTCGTTCTGGTTCGAACTGCCCGGAAGACCCGGCGCCTGACGATAGAACACATAGGCATTCTCCCCGATCCGGATATGGTCCTTTACCTGGAACGTAGTATTCATCCTGGCACTATACCTTCTCAGGTAAGTGTTCAGCAATGTACCCTCCTGATTATAGTAACCAACGGAATAGTAATAAGTAGACCGGTCATTACCACCAGACCCGGAGATCGTATGACTCTGCTGCAAAGCCGGCGTGAATACCGCATGATACCAGTCCGTCCCTGCCTTATTCGTCTTGGTGATCTGGTTCGTATACAGGGCATAGGTGGAAGGATCCGTATTGGCACCGCCGTTGTTGGTATTGATCGGCGTCAGATAATCATACAGCACGGGAGTTGCACCGTATCCAAACTGACTGTTCTTATAGTTCGTTGAGTTTAAAGGCACACCGGGCGTATTCGCAAATTCCCTCCATATCGCAAGACCCGTATTGGTCGGGTTGGCGATGTCAAAAGGATTGCCTCCAGCCGGCCGCTGAGTACCGATATAGCCATCATAGCTGATAGTGGACTTGCCCGCTTTACCCCGTCTGGTCGTCACGATAACCACACCGTTCGAGCCCCGCACACCGTAAATAGCAGCAGAACCCGCATCCTTCAATACCTGGATGGATTCGATATCTGCCGAATTGATGTCATGCAGACCGTTAGGCACCTGCACCCCGTCGATAATGTATAACGGATCGGAATTACCAAAAGAGGTGATACCACGGATCCGCACGTTGCTTCCACCGCCGGGTACACCCGAACTGATGACCGTAACACCGGATGCCTGCCCTTGCAGCAGAGCCTCCGGATTACCACCGGGCACCGACCTTAAGCTTTTTACATCAACCACAGCAACAGAGCCCGTGATGTCTTTTTTCTTTTGCGCCGAATAACCGGTTACGACGATCTCATTTAAAGCCGTATTTGCCGTACCCAGAGAAATGTCCCCAAGGACGCTACGGCCCGAAACCGGAATTTCCAGTTTTTCAAAACCCACCGACGATATCACAAGAGTGCTGTTGTCCCCTGCATCGATGGAAAAAGCCCCGTCAACACCGGTCTGAACGGCTGTCTTGCCGCCCTTGACCTGGACAGTGGCGCCTACGACTGGCTGCTTGTCTGTCGTACTGATAACTTTACCGGTAATTCGTTTTTGTGCAAATAGATTAAACCCGGAGAGGACGAGGCATGCGAGCAGGCATACCCGTAGAAGGGAGTTAGTTTTGAATGGCATAAGCAAAAAATGTTTACTTTTTTTTACATTGCTGAATGAAGCCGTGACGATTATTAAAACGTGAAACTACATCCTTTATGTTAACTAAAGCTAATATTATTTTAACATTTTCTTGCATTTTTTTTAACATCCTGCGGTTCCCAAGGCCCCTCTTTCAAAAAATACTTACCGGTAATAGTTACCTTACAGTCCTAATTATCAAACTTCATTTGCCATGAAAATGCGCTGCATACTGCTGTCCGCCTGCATTATAATAAGCACCTCCTGCCAACGAAAACTGTCTCCCTCAGAAGTAAAGGAAAACCTTGAAAAGTCAATGATAGAATATCTACAAAAAGAACAGGGGCCGGATACCCCACCCATCAACTTCAAAATGGTGGACGTCATTTATTTCGAGGAAGCCAGCTATTATACCTGCGAGTTCACGGTCAGGCTCACCCGGCCCGACGGTTCAGATACAACCGGCATCATCAAAAGCCGCATTACAAAAGATTTTTCCACGGTTACGAAACGGCCATAAATCCTCAATCTACCCCCCAAATAAAAAAGGCACCGACAGGTGCCCTTTTTTATTAAAACGTTCTGTAAATCATGAAGTTGCCCAGGCCTTATCGCCCTTCTTATAGTCTACACAACCCTCCCATTTCCCCGGCACAGCAATATACCGCAACGCCTTCGTGGCGCCAGGCTCCGAAGTAAAAAATCCCCAGAGCGTAAGCTCTTTCATCATCCGGAAATAATGAGCCGGTTCGTCTTTCCCTTTCTTATCCATATACGCCTTCTGCTCCTTATCCAGATCTACCAGCAGATCGTGTCTTTGCTCAGGCGTACTCTCCATATAGGATTTACCATTCTTCTTTTTGCTTGCCTCATTCAAAGCCTGCATACCATCCAAAAAGACCTTCTGATCCTTCTCCGTATAACAGTCCTTCACAATCCGGGCCATAAATTCTCCCACCTTCGCCTCTTTGGCGCCCGGCGTATTCGTCGCAGGCAGGATCGTCTCCGCTATCTCATCCAGATACGCTATATCATCATTGGCGAAGTTGACACCGCCGCCGCCAATAGTTTTCTCCGGCGCATTGTGACAGCCGGATAAAAAAACCTCAGCTCCTAAAATAGTCCCGCCTAGTAAAAGACTTACCCGGGCGATCGCGTCTCTTCTATTCATAAAAGTGATTTTAATAGTTTAAAGATTTCCTTTCTTTAATTCACTCACCGCATGATCCGCGGCACGGGCCGTCATCGCCATATAGGTCAGTGAAGGATTGACGCAATTCGCAGAGGTCATGAACGAACCGTCCGTTACGAACACGTTCTTCGCATCCCATACCTGGTTAAAAGAATTCAGCACCGACGTCTTCGCATCCTTCCCCATACGCGCCGTTCCCATCTCATGGATACCCCTTCCAGGGAAAGGATTGTCGCTGCGGCTCTTCACATTCTTTACCCCTGACGCCTCCAGCATCTCAACCGCATCGGCTTCCATATCCTTTCTCATCTTCAACTCATTGTCCTTCAGCTCACAATCGATCGAGAGCACATTCATTCCCCACTTATCCTTCTTCGTTTTATCAATTGTCACCTTGTTCTCATGGTAGGGCAGGATCTCACCAAAACCACCGATATTCATCGTCCAGGCTCCCGGCTCCGTCAGGGCTTCCTTGTATTCCTTCCCGATGCTGTACTCGGCTATCTGATGATGATCATATCCCTCACGGCCGCCTCCGCCCTGGTAGCCAAAGCCACGCAGATAATCCCGCTTGTCACCATTTATATTCCGGAACTGCGGAATATAAATGCCATTCGCCCTGCGGCCAAAAGTATACTTATCCTCATACCCCTCGACAGTACCACTCGCCCCTACTCCAAGGTGATGGTCCATCAAATTATGCCCCAGCTCTCCGCTGCTGCTGCCCAGCCCGTCCGGCCAGATATCGGTAGCCGAGTTCATCAGTATCCAGGTGCTGTTCAGCGTAGAAGCATTTAGAAAAACGATCTTTGCCTTGTATACATAGGTCTGGTTCGTCTCCGCATCCAGCACTTCTACTCCGGTCGCCTTTTTCGTATCCTTGTCATACAAGATCTTGGTGACTATCGACCAGGGTCTCAAAGTAAGATTCCCCGTCTTCATCGCCGCAGGTAATGTAGAAGACTGTGTACTGAAATATCCGCCAAAGGGACAACCCAGCCAGCACTTATTCCGGAACTGACAGCCGATCCTTCCCTCATGCGGAACAGTGATATTCGCCACCCGGCCGATGATCATCTGCCGCGCTCCTTTATAATGCTCTTTCAAACGTGCCGAAACATCCTTCTCCACACAGGTCATATCATAAGCCGGAAGGAAATGACTATTGGGAAGATGAGGGATGTTCTCATTTGAACCGCTGATACCCGCGAACTTCTCTACATAGGTATACCAGGACTCAATGTCCTTGTACCGGATAGGCCAGTCTGTACCGATCCCTTCCTTTGCATTCGCCTCAAACTGAAAGTCACTCCAGCGATAGCTCTGACGCCCCCACATCAGCGAACGACCGCCAACATGATAACCCCTGAACCAGTCAAAACGTTTGACCTCCGTATACGGACTCTCGCTGTCCTTTACCCAATAATCAAGGTTTGTTTCATTCAGCGGATAATCCCTCTTCAGCACAGGGTAATCCTTTTTCATTTGTTCAGTAGCATGCCCGTGATGAGGATAATCCCAGGCTTCTTTATTCGCATTCACATAATCCTTTACATGCTCTATATTACGCCCCCGTTCCAGCATTATCACCTTAAGTCCTTTCTCCGTGAGCTCCTTTGCAGCCCAGCCACCACTGATACCCGAACCGATCACGATCGCATCATACGTATTGTCAGCCATAATCGTTACCTATTTTTTTAGTGTTTAAATATCACAGATCAGAATACCTTCCTCCAGCGATTTCAGCTTATCCGCCTTCGCCGGAATGAACTCCTGTGCAACATATCCCTTATAACCCGTCGCCAGTATCCCCCGCATGATCGCCGGGTAATACAGCTCCTGCGTCTCATCGATCTCATGCCTTCCCGGCACCCCGCCGGTATGATAATGCCCGATATATTGATGCCCATCCGTGATCGTCCGGATCACATCACCTTCATCTATCTGCATATGATAAATGTCATAAAGCAGTTTGAAATTCTCGGACCCGACCCTTCTCACCAGCTCAAAACCCCATTTGGTATTGTCACACATCTGGTCATGATGATTGACCTTGCTGTTCAACAGCTCCATCTGGATGATCACTCCTCTTTGCTCTGCCTGCTTCATGATCTGCTTGAGGCCATCCACACAATTCTTCCAGCCTGTTTCCTCATCCATCCCCTCCCGGTTACCACTAAAACAGATCAGGTTCTTATATCCCGCCTTTGCTACCAGGTCGATATGTTCAGTATAGCTCTTGATAAGAGTAGGATGATACTCCGTATGATTCCATCCTTTAGTCAGACTGATCTCCGCCCCATTGCACATGGAAGAATAAATGTCATGACTTTTTAATATCGGCCAGTCCTTTGGCCCTACCAGGTCAATGGCCCCGAAGCCGATCTTCTTTACCGCTACACTTAAATCCTCCAAGGGTATATCCCCATAACACCATCGGCATACCGAATGATTGATATTACCTTTTAGTTTCAATTTTTTACTGTTTTTGATAGTCTCGGCCGTTGTATTCAGTGAAGATAACATTCCTGCTGTTCCAAGGGCTGCCGTGCCCGCAACGATGTTTTTGATAGCGATACGTCTCGAAGGTTGATTAGACATAATATAATTCAGGTCAACATTAAAAAAGTAATTTACGAAATGTTAGCTCATCAGACCGCAAGTGCCTCCAATTTATCTGCCTTTTTTCTTTTCCGCATAAAAAATACCAGCCCTGCAAACGCAACGATCAGCACCACCGGTATCACCATCGTCGTACTAAGCACTTCAGGCCCCGCAGCAGATTTAGCATCATTGAACGCCCTGGCCATTTCCGTCCCCGGCGCTGCTGAACGATAGACATCCAGGCTGGCCCCGGAAGGCAGCTTCTGGATCATCACCTGGTCATAATATCCACCCATGAATATCATATAGATGGAAACCCCGAACATCCCGGCCCCACCCATCAGATTTAAACCTACCGCCCCCGTCCTGGGCAGATTCTCCGCCACAAAACCGATCATACAGGGCCAGAAAAATGCCACCCCTAATCCAAACACTATGGCCGCCCCAAAAATAGCAGACCCATGCAGATGGATCATCAAATAAATACCCAGAGCAGAGAGAATGGCCGAGATCAGCAACACCCCCTGCGGAGCAAGCCGGTGAACGATCGGACCGGCAAACGCCCGCCCCAGCACCTGCACCGACGCGACAAAGGTCAGGATGAGAATAGCATTATCCGTCACCGTCCTGAACAGCACGTCAATCCATTGATTGGTAAACAGCTCCGTTATCGCCGTTCCGAACATACAGATGATCATAAATACGAACAGGGGATTGGCAAGCGCAGTATACATCTCTTTCGTGCTTACGCCCGCCGCTACCCTTTCCGTTACCGGAAACTTCAGCTTCGAGAACAAAAAGCCATAAATGACCGTAGGGATCAGCATGACCGCTATCTCTATCTGGGGAATCCAGTAAGGTAGCTCGACCTGTCCGCCCCCCAACGCCTTATTTAGCCCGAAGACGGTCAGCGTCCCAATGACAATGCCCGCCGGGAACCAAAGGTGAAAGTGATTCAGCTTCGTAGTTTTATTATTCGTGAACAGCGAGGCAACCAGCGGATTACAGGCCGCTTCCACCGTGCCGTTGGCAATCCCGATCAATAAGGTAGACAGGAACAGCGCCCAATACCCCCCTGCCCAGATGGTCATCAATATCCCTGCCAGGTGAAAGACAAAAGCCGAAACCAGCAGCTTCTTCATACCGATGATATCCACGATGAACCCGCCAATAATAATAGCCAGTGGGAAACCCCAGAAAGCCGTCGCAGCAATAGTCCCCAGTTGGGAAGCATTCAGATGGAATTGCCTTCCCTGTACATCGAGAAGCCCCGCACGGATGCCAAAAGAAAGAGAAGTAACAAGAAGAGCAAGACAGCTCGCTGTAAAAAGTTTGTTGCGGTCAATAGTTTGACTTGGAGTCGGAGTTGAGGTCATAGCAAGAATCGTTTTAAGCCTTTAATCTCATAAATGTAATCGATTTATTCAATAATTTTCACTGCTAAAACCTGCTAAGCACTAATTTTTTAAATCGGTCGCATAAAATTTTAAATAATGTCCGATTTCCGTAAAGATGTTTTAAAATTGCAGCCTGCATTCTCGAATATTTGATACTTCAACATAAAACTCAGCTTTATTATGAATCGAAAGCTCAGAATGGGAATGATTGGCGGCGGCCGCAACGCCTTCATCGGCGCCGTTCACCGTATCGCAGCCAACATGGATGGCCTTATCGAACTCGTCTGCGGCGCCTTCAGCAGCAATCCCGACAACGCCCGCCAGTCCGGTAAAGACCTATTTCTACCGGAGAGTAGAATATACTCCTCCTACGAAGAAATGATCGAAAAGGAGAGCAAACTCCCCGATACACAACGAATGGATTTTGTAGTGATCGTAACACCCAATCACGCCCATTTCGCTCCCGCCATGCTGGCCCTCGAAAAAGGCTTTCATGTGGTCATCGAAAAACCCATGACCTTTTCCCTCAAAGAGGCGCTCCAGCTAAAAAAGAAAGTGCAGGAGACCGGACTGCTCCTTTGTCTCACCCATACCTACGCCGGTTACCCCATGGTCAAACAGGCCCGGCAAATGGTAAAAGAAGGGGTGTTCGGAAAAATTCGTAAGATTTACGTAGAATATCCCCAGGGCTGGCTAAGCCGCCTCTCCGAAAAAGATGGCAGCAAACAGGCCGAATGGCGAACCGACCCCAGCCGCTCCGGGAAAGCCGGCGCCATGGGCGACATCGGCACACATGCCGCTCACCTGGCAGAATACATCTCCGGCCTCCAGGTCAAACAGCTTTGCGCCGACCTCAGCATCATGGTGGAAGGTCGCGCCCTTGATGACGACGGCAATGTCCTGCTGAGATTTGACAACGGCGCCACCGGTACCCTCATCGCTTCACAGGTGGCAGCAGGGGAAGAGAATGCGCTTAAAATACGCGTCTACGGAGAAAAAGGCGGCCTCGAATGGGCCCAGCAGGAACCCAATACCCTGCTGGTGAAATGGCTGGACCAGCCCACCCAGATCTACCGCGCCGGACAAGGATATCTTTCCTCCTTTGCCAAACACAATACCCGTACACCCGGTGGTCACCCGGAAGGTTATCTCGAAGCCTTCGGCAACCTCTACCGGAATTTTGCGCTGACCCTTTCCGCAAGACTCGAAGGCAGACAACCCTCGCCCGAAGAGCTTGACTTCCCCTCCGTCGAAGAGGGCGTCCGCGGAATGGCTTTTATCGAGAACGTCATCCGCAGCAACGAAAGCCTCGAGAAATGGACCTTCTTCGAGATCGAAGGCGAAGGTGAATGTTAAACGCCGCCACCATCCCTCTCGAGCCAACCGTTTAATTGAATTATCAAAAAAATTGTCATATGACTACCATCAAAGGACCCGGCATCTTCTTAGCGCAGTTCCTCAGCGACGAAGCCCCCTTCAATTCATTGCCCTCCATCTGTAAATGGGCAGCTAATCTCGGCTACATCGGCGTACAGATCCCCAGTTGGGACTCCCGCGTCATCGACCTGCAAAAGGCCGCGGAAAGCAAGACCTATGCAGACGAGATCAAAGGCATCGTTAACGAGGCCGGCCTTCAGATCACCGAGCTCTCCACCCACCTGCAAGGCCAGTTGATAGCTGTACACCCCGCCTATGACGCTCTGTTCGATGGCTTTGCACCAAAAGCCGTGCACAACAATCCCAAAGCCCGCACGGAATGGGCCGTACAACAGCTGAAATACGCAGCAAAAGCCTCAGCCAACCTGGGTCTCAATGCTCACGCTACCTTCAGCGGCGCCCTGCTCTGGCCAACGGTTTATCCCTGGCCCCAACGCCCGGCTGGTCTCGTCGAGACAGGCTTTAAAGAGCTGGCCGCCCGGTGGATGCCCCTGCTCAACGAATTCGATAAATATGGCGTCGACCTCTGTTATGAGATCCACCCCGGGGAGGATCTTCATGATGGCATCACCTACGAAATGTTCCTCGAACATACCAACAACCACCCCCGCGCCTGCCTGCTCTACGATCCTTCGCACTTTGTACTGCAGTGCCTGAACTACCTGGAATACATCGACAATTATCATGAAAGGATCCGTATGTTCCATGTAAAGGACGCCGAGTTCAACCCTACCGGTAAACAAGGCGTTTATGGCGGCTACCAAAGCTGGGTCAACCGCGCCGGCCGCTTCCGCTCCCTTGGTGATGGCCAGGTCGACTTTAAAGGCATATTCAGCAAGCTCACCGCCTACGACTATAAAGGCTGGGCTGTACTCGAATGGGAATGCGCTCTCAAACATCCCGAAGACGGAGCCCGCGAAGGCGCCCCCTTTATAAAAGATCATATCATCCGCGTCACGGAAAGAGCCTTTGATGATTTTGCAGGCACCGGCAGCGACGAAAAATTTAACCGCACCGTACTCGGTTTGGATTAAAATCGCGAACTTGTATTTTATTATAAATTAGATCATTATGACCAAGAAACTAGTAGTTGTTCTTTCTTCCGCCGTATTGATGGCAGCCTGTGGAGGTTCCGGAGAGACAAAACCAGCAGAAACAAAAGACACCACCGCCAGCACTCCCGCCGCCGCAGCACCAGCAACCGCCGCCAGCGACAAAGGCCTCGAACTCATCGGCGCCAGTGATTGTACAACCTGCCATCGCCTGAACAAAGAAAGCAGCGGAGCAACCATCGGACCGGCATACAGCGAAGTTGCAGCAAAATACGCACCCGCAGCAGATACCACGATCGATCGTCTCGTAAAGAAAGTCATCAGTGGCGGCAGTGGCATCTGGGGCACCATACCAATGACACCACACCCTGCGCTGAAAGCTGAAGACGTCAAGACGATGGTTGCCTATATCATGACCTTGAAAAAATAATAAGACCAGACCTTCATCCTCAAACAAAATAATCATGAGATCAGTACTCTGCAAATTAACGATTGCCGCTTTATGTCTTGTATTCTCGATGCCGCTGATCAGTGCCAGCGGCCCTCATCCCGATCCTGTATCCTCCAAACCCAAAGTGCTGATCTTCTCAAAAACTAACGGCTACCACCATGCCAGTATTGCAACCGGTATCGAAGCGATCAAAAAGCTCGGGTTAGAGAACGGCTTCGATGTGGATACTACCACCGACTCACTGATGTTCCGTAAAAAGGTGCTGAAAAAATATGCCGCGCTTATCTTCCTCAGCCCTACCGGAAAAGTGTTCGGCCCCGAAGAAGAAAAAGCCCTGCAGGAATATATCCACCACGGCGGAGGTTTTGTTGGTGTACACGCCGCAACAGACTGCGAATACAACTGGCAATGGTATGGCGATCTCGTAGGGGGTTTTTTCAAATCGCATCCCAAACAACAGGAAGCAAAGGTCATTGTAGTTGACAAGAACAATCCGGCTACTCAGGGCATCCCTGACCCCTGGACACACTTCGACGAATTATACAATTACAAATACTACAATCCCGATATTAAAGTCCTGCTTAAACTGGACGAGACTTCCTATACCGGCGGAGCCAACGGTGACAACCATCCTATCGCATGGTACCACGACTTCGAAGGCGGCAGATCCTTTTATACGGGATTCGGCCACACGGACGCAGCCTGGGTCGATCCGCTCTTTCTGCACCACCTTCTCGCAGGCATTCAGTATGCCATTGGAAAAAAATAAGGGCAGGCCATCAGCCCACCCCATTATAAAAGAAGATCTTAAAGACCGGTTGAACCGGTCTTTTTTTATTTAAAAGGTCTTTATATACGAAACCCCGATAGATCCATTGTTATAGGTCGGCATCACCATCGTCACAGGAGCCTTATCCCCCGCATCCTTCTTGCCAAACCAATGCTGCATCTTCGGATATAACCAGTAAGCCAAACGCGTAGAAGCGATCCCCACACCAGCACCCGCAACCACATCGCTCATCCAGTGCTTGTTATTATACATTCTCAGCGCACCCGTCGCCGTAGCCAGCGCATAACCCGCTATCCCATACCATGGCGACACATCCTTATACTCCAGCCGCATAAATTCCGCGGAAGCAAACGCCTCAGCCGTATGTCCCGAAGGGAATGACATCCGGTCCGACCCGTCCGGCCGCATCTCATGAGACCAACCCTTGACAGAAAATACAGTCCCCTGCGCAAACACATTCGCCATCAGGTATATCATCGTTCTGTCCTTGAAATTATGCGCTCCATGTATCCCCAGCGCATTCAGCCCATAGACGGCCACCGCCGGGCTGAACATAAGAAAATTGTCGATCTTGGTCTTGCTGTGCGGATTGTCCTCCCAGATCGCATCCTTAACATGCCCATTCAGACTCTGTAAGCTGTGATTATGCACAGCCGTCGCACCATAGGCGATCATCGCCGCCGGCAGCACAAAAGACTGCAAAGGAAAGGGCTGCTTGTAAGCAGGGAGCTTTTGGTGCCAGTCAAATCGGGGGACCGTATCAGCCTTCGACCCCCAGCCAGAGGTGATACTTATTTCCTTGATTGTATCTCCCGTCGCCGGTTTCACAATTCCGGCATTGTCAATGACCAAACGGGCAGTTGTGTCAGTGTTTTGGCATATAGCCACTTGGCATCCAAATAAGATGACAACTACAGCTGCGAGTCTCTTCATAGTGGGGTTCCTTAAAGTTTAATGTTGAACGGCAAAAATGCACAGAAATTTTGATGCAATTCTGGATAAACGGTGTTTTTAGCCGTTTTAACACGGTATTAAGGAAATATGTAATAAAACCCAAAAGGATGTTAACAAAGTCGCAAGGCTAAATCATGGGCAACTTATACCCATTGTGATACTCCTTCATCAGGAATTTCGCATTGACGGCTTCATCCGTAAACTTGCCCGCTCCCTTGTCCCACGAAAGCCGCTGCCCACTGCGCAAGCTGATATTCCCCATCTGCGCAACCGTCGCCACATGCGAAGCCTCCTGCACCGGACAACGCAGATCCTCCATCTTACGACTCCGGACAACGCTGATAAAATTAGCCATATGATTGTCCAGGCCATTATCCGAAACAGCCGCAAACGGCTTGGCGACTTTATTCTTGCTTTGCTTCTCCTCGATCACCTCCCATCCCCCACGGGCAAGCACCAGCGTAGCATTATTTCCGATATAAGCAATGCCATGATCCCTTCCATAAGAGCCATTGTCGATACCCATCGCATGATCCCATACCAGATTGAAAGTATCAAACTCATAAAGAGTCGTCAGCGTATCCGGGGTCTCTTCGTACAGATCCGGATAAGCAAAATTTCCACCCAGGGCCGCAATGGTCTTTGGCACTTCAGCCTTCATCCCCAACAACCCATAGTCCAGCAGGTGAACTCCCCAATCCGTCATCAGCCCTCCCGCATAGTCCCAGAACCAGCGAAAATTAAAATGGAACCGGCTGGAATTGAAAGGACGCGTAGGAGCAGGTCCCAGCCACATCGCATAATCCACCCCCGCCGGAGGCGCCGTGTTGGGCACTACAGGCCCTGGTTTCATCCACCCCTGGTAACACCATACTTTTACCGTGCGGATATTCCCAAGCTGACCGGAATACACAAAGTCCACAGCATCTTTAAAATGTTGCTGACTCCGCTGCCACTGCCCCACCTGCACAACCCGGTTATATTTTTTCTGCGCCGCTATCATGGCCCGACATTCTCCGATAGAATTGCCCATCGGCTTTTCTACGTAGACATCTTTGCCCGCCTGGCAAGCCTCGATCATGATCAGCGCATGCCAGTGATCCGGCGTACCTATTATCACCGCATCGATATCTTTCTGCTCCAGGAGCTTTCGGTAGTCGCCATAGAGTTTGATCTTACCGGTATCCACTTTCATATCCGCCAGCTCCTTCATCCGCTTGTCCAGCACATTCTTGTCCACATCACACAAGGCCACGACATTGACACCAGGCTGTTTCAGGGCGGCTTTAAGATCGGCCCAGCCCATGCCATTGATCCCGACCGCAGCGATATTGATCTGATCAGCCGCACCTACTGGCCGCGAAAAAGAAAAAGGCTGAATGCCAAATGAGGGTAGTAGAAAAACCCCTCCAGCCAGGGCAGAACTTTGTTGTAAAAAATTGCGACGCGTATTTTTCATATGCAAACAGCGTAGAGATCGTCTACGCTGTTTCAATATACGAAATATTTTTTCACTCTACTGCTTTAGCAAAATGATCGTCGCATTTACATTCGCCGTGGCCGTTGTCGGTATGCCATTGATGTTGTCCGGATACGTCTGGTTGATCTTTGTAGTAATAGTCAGCGTATCCCCCTTGACAGTAAAATGCCCTCCCGTCGGCGGAGCTATCGCAGCAGGTGCGCCTGTCGTGATTCCGCCGGCGCCAAGCACTCCCCCGGGGAAATAGACAGAGTCCGTACCTATGATCTGATATTTTGAAGTCGAAGTAGTCGCAGGTACCGACCCCGCAAATGCCTGCAACGTCGTATCCGGCGCAGCGCCCGGGTCGGTCTCGATCACCATAGCAGTGGTATCGTACGAATAACCGATGCCATTCCCCATCGCCGAATCGGCAGAGAACACTACCGTCCCCGTATTCTGCTGTGTTTTATAACCGGAGAGTATAACCACTGTAGCAGTCTGACCAAGATAGCTGGCCGACTCTGTCACATTGATATTGGTGGTCATATAAAGGAAGTCGTAATTGCCGACCAGCTGCGTCGAATTAGAACTGCCATTTGGCTTGGAAGTATTTTTACTACATGCAGCAAGCAGGAGCAAAAAGCCTATAACCAAAAAATACGCATGTTTTCGAAGCATAACGGAGGTTTTCTTTATTAACGCAAAAATCGTGCTTTTATTACGAAAACCGGCCCTGATTATAGGAGGATCAAGCTCCCACATATCAATGTAACACCTTATTTGTCAACGTCTGCGAGTAGTCTTCATACAATTTATTGCTGTTTGTTGAATCGGAAACATAATCCTCTATCCGCACTACTCCGACCCCCGGGCTAAGATAAGAGATCACCTCCTCCCGGATAACATTATTACAGTCGGAGATCACTTCCGCATTCTTCAGACAGGAATATCCGGCGACCGTAATAGGTGTTGCATAACCATACTGGATAGATTGAAGAGGACAGCCGGGATTGGTATAGTCGGCACCCGTACCTATAACCCCATCCTGACCAACCGCCTGGAAAAAGACATAGGGAGAATAGGCGGGACTGTCCACCTCATACACTGTTGTATTACCCGGATCGACCAATATGTAGCTCCCATCGAACCAGCCACGCGGATTCGTAATACCTACATACACATTACCTCCATTATCCGTCAGCCGCTGACTATTTACCGTCGCCGTATCCGGCGTAAAACCCGTAAGCATGGTATCATTAAAAGTAGAATCCGCATAGTACCAGGTATCTCCGGCCACCAGGGGGAAAAGAGCATTCGGACCATGACCTGCATTTGGACCAGAAGAATTTTTGTTACAGGAAACAACTGCGCTGACACTGGATACGATCAGAAAAAAAACAATAAGTCTTTTCATAATATGGGGGATTTCGGCTCTTTTCGACGGCCAGAATCCCTCTGGGTTTATCCTGTATTTGTTAATGAGATACTAATGCAACCCATCCTCTGCATTTACCCCAATAAAAAAGCCCCCCGGCATTTGCCGGGGGGCCTTGTGGATCGTACAGGATTCGAACCGGTGACCCCTTCCATGTCAAGGAAGTACTCTAACCAACTGAGCTAACGATCCTTAAATAAAATGCCCTTACTTATTGGGACTGCAAATTTTAATTAAATTTCCGTATTTACCAAATCATACGTCAAATTACCTCCACTCCGTTTATCCACTCACCTATTCATTTTAAAATAACACATAATGAGACCCCTTATCCTCATCTGGATAGCTATGCTGGCCTGCGCCGCATCCGGCTTTGCCCAACGTACCGTCCGCCCGGTGGAATCCGACATTCATAAACAGGAAAGAGAAGCAGACCTTATGGCCAAAAGGCAAAGGGACCTCATGCACCTCAACGACAAAATAGCCATCACCTACGAAAGGGACGCCCTGGGACAATACATATTTTCCTGCCGCAACAACACATTCTGCAACTATGTCGTCGAGCTTAGCTTCCCGGATCTTGAAAACCTTCGGTCCGATATGCCCCTCCCATATAAGGTAGATATCCCCCCGGCACAGAGACCCATATCCACGAACTCAATTCCCTGGCCAAAGAGTTTGGCAACGAGGCCCAGTCCCTCCAACCCAAAAGCTGGTATGGCCTCGACTTCCGTGTCCATGGCGGGGATACCGTTTATGCAGCCCGCCGGGGCCGCGTAACGGAAACACGTGCCAGTGCAGTCCTGTCGGATTCCGGTTATACCTATGCAAAAGGAGAGAATTACGTGGAGATCGCCCACAACGACTGCACCTTTGGCCGCTACGAAGTATTTCGGGACAGCTGCATCTTCGTAAATCCAGGAGACTGGGTGGAAGCCCTGAAATTCTGGATAAAAGACAAGGGAGCCACGCATCTGGCCAATCATTCAGCCTATACCAGCGAACACCCCACAGAGCTGATTACAAAAGAAATGAACAAAAAAGACGCAAAAAAATACCTCGAAGAGCACAAAAGCTGAAGCGGCCACCATGCCCTCAGAAATGCATCGGCGCGGGCGTTTGCCTATATCCCCCTTCGCTTCATTTCTCTCCGTATCAAACCCAATTCCCGTCCCGTCTGACCGGACATGGAACTATTCTCCTGTGCCCGGCGCATGAGGTAGGGAATGACATCCCGGATGGGCCCAAAAGGAAGATATTTACTCACCGCGCAACCGGCCTTTGCCAGGTTGAACGTAATATTATCGCTCATTCCATATAGCTGGGAAAAATGAATATGCGGGTGATCCAGCGCCAGGCCCTTGCGCCTCAGCAGCTCTACTGCATACAAATTGCTGTACTCATTGTGCGAAGCCACTATCACAGCGATCCTGTCCAGATGCTCGATGCAAAAAAGTACGCCCTCGTTATAATCCCGGTTGGTTGTCTCTTTATCAGGCTGGATCGGCGAAACATATCCCATCTCCTGCGCCCTCTTACGCTCCTTCTCCATATACGCACCCCGCACCAGTTTTGCCCCCAGGATAAAATCCCGCTGGACCGCTGCCTCATAGGAATCCTTCAAAAAGCTCAGCCGGTCTGACCGGTAATGTTGTATCGTATTGTAGACTACCGCCCGGCCTTTGTTGAACTGCTCCATCATCAGGATAGTCAGTACATCCACCGGGTCCTGTATCCAGGTCTCCTCAGCATCTACCAGCACTCCGACCTTCCTGTCGCCGGCAGTCCGGCATATCTGTTGCATCCGCTGGCTGACCCGTTGCCATTCCTCTCTTTCGGCTTGCGTCAGCACTTCCAAAGCCTGTGTATAACGTTTCATCAGACTGCCGGAATAATTTTCCATGGCCCCATCCAGCTTCTCTAACAGCCCAAAACGCGCAAAACCCGTCACTTTTATACTCATAAAAGGTATATTGGGCTGCGTTGCGGCATAATTGATCACCCGGATAAATTCCGCCTGGGCATGGTCAAAACCGGCTTCCCCTTCGT
>Ga0307510_10000585_pt1 | contig 36747 bp, 16 predicted proteins | sample 12_EM_MG_FD_207224 | JGI IMG/M metagenome (GOLD analysis project Ga0307510, IMG submission 207224) | Populus trichocarpa ectomycorrhiza microbial communities from riparian zone in the Pacific Northwest, United States - 12_EM | ecosystem: Host-associated > Plants > Roots > Unclassified | place...
TGTTCATGCAGCAGTGGGCTTCGGCCTAGATTTGTTTTTGAGCCAGGTCTGGCCCGGTTCCAAAAACTTTCAAAAAAATATTTTCGGAAAAATTTGTGATTTCCCCGCGTATTTTTCTACTAAATTTTGCTTAATATTGGTTTGTATTTTTGTACCGTAAAAATATAAATCTAGTATTAAAATACTCGGTTTTTAAAAAAGGGAGAATGTTTTGGTTTTCATGCATACGGCCAAGTCTCTCAAAGAAAAGATCACGTCATATTTTCATACAACAAAGAAAACTTCAAAAAAAATATGTTTTAGCATGCATTTTGGCTTTAATAACCAGTTTATTAAAGTCATGAGAACTTGGCCAAAATTTCAAAAATTCCAAAAAATTATTTTGTTTTCTTTTAATATCAGGGATTACGAATTTATACGTAAAACATATTCCGATATTAAAAATGTAGTTTTTTTATTCGACGCTAGAACGGTTAGATTTTACCCCATTAAGATAAAAACCTCCTTATTGAGGAGGGCTTTTCTTGAATCTTAGACAGACAGGACCAACAATTAGAAAACGCGACCAAACCTTAGATTTTGATCAGACAAATAGAACAATACAGCTTACCTTAGGTAGGACGTATTTGGGGTGCTAATACCTTCCCTTTACGCAATCAGTCTCCGTACCTGATCTCTGAGACCAGTTAGGGTTCCTAATAACCAAAAACTAGGTGGCGACTCCCATTCCTTTTTTCTTCACTGATAAGAGATAAGAATTCCTTGTCTCTCCAAATTTGCCAGATACACACACAATGAGTGTGGAGGGCGATCGCCGCAACGCCGCAACGCCGCACACGTGCGACAAATCTTTGAAGGTAAGAAAGAGGTTGAACCTGAACATTTCAAAGAAAAGATTGATTCCCCACCAGCACTTCTATTTCCTTATGATTACCAAATAAAGGAAAGTCAATCACAATTCTGAAATCTTTGAAAATTTTAAATAGGTAAGGATCAATATACCTTTGTTGGATACTATTAAATATATACCTTCTTATGCTAAATTTTTAAAAGACTTGTGCACTGTGAAGAGAACTGAATGTGAAAAAAAAAAAGCCTTTTTAGCCAAATAAGTAAGTGTCATTCTTCAAAACAATAATGCTTTGAAATATAAAAACCCTGGTTGTCCTATAATTTCATGCTTTATTGGAGAATATAAAATTAAAAAGGCTTCACTTGATCTCGAAGCTAATGTGAATTTACTTCCATATTCAGTTTTCCAAAGTCTCAATCTAGGTGAGTTAAAACCAACTTCTATAACTCTGTTACTTGCTAATAGATTTGTAAAAGTTCCTAGAGGAATAGTTAAAGATGTGTTAGTATAAGTTGATAAATTCATCTTTCATGTGGATTTTATTGTCTTGGATACACAACCTGTTGAAGCATGTAATTCAATTTCAGTCATTTTAGGATATTCATTTCTTGCAACTTCTAATGCATTGATTAATTGTAGGAATGGACTGATGAAGTTATCTTTTGGAAACATGATATTGAAAATGAATATTTTTAACATTTACAAGCAACCTGGAGATGATAATGATTTATAGGAAGTAGACTTTATTGAAGAATTAGTTTACGATCACTTTGAAACAACTTCTAGTGAAACTGAGTTCAATGAATCTAAAGATTCACAAATGATTTATTTTCAGGAAGAAATCAAAGATAAGAAAGGCACCGAAAATGTTGTCGCTGATTCTTTGTCAAGATTGACTATAGATTCCACATCTGACATCACATCAATCAATGATTACTTTTCTGATGAATATTTATTTTCTATTATTACAATGTCTTAGTTTGCTAACATTGTCAATTTTCTTGCAACATAAAACTTTCCAGCTCATTGGAGTACCCAAGATAAAAGAAAGTTTTTGAACGAAGTGAAGAACTTTTCTTGGAATGACCCTTACTTATTCAAATATTGTCCTGATCAAGTATTTCGAGGATGCATTCCTAATAATGATGTAAGAAGTGTCATTAAATTTTGTTATTTTGAGGCATGTAGGGGGTCATTTCTCGTCAAAAACGACAACTGTAAAAATTACAATGTGGATTTTATTGACCCACCATGTTCAAGAACACACATACATTTTGCAAAACTTATGAAAATTGTTAAAAGATAGGATCTATTTTAAAATGTCACATGATGCCTTTGAATCCTATTCTTGTTATTAAAATATTTGATTGTTAGGGTATAGATTTCATGGGTCCATTTCCTCTATCATTTGGTTTTTTGTACATAGTAGCCATAGTAGATTATGTTTCAAAATGAATAGAGGCAATTCAAAGTCGAAACAATGATCAAGTTTTTGAAAGAAAATATTTTAAGTCGATTTGGAATGCTTCAGGCCATGACAAGTGATGGTGGAACACATTTCTGCAACAACCCATTTGAATCTTTAATAAAGAAATATGGAATCACACACAAAGTTGTCACTCCTTATTACCCTCAAACAAGAGGACATGTAGAACAAGCTAATAGGAAGATCAAACAAATCTTGAAAAAAACAGTGAACCTTAATCATAAAGACTGGTCTTTAAGACTTAATGATGCACTTTGGACTTATCGAACTGCTTTTAAAAAATTATTAGGTATGTCACCTTATAGGCTAGTTTATGGAAAACCTTGTCACTTGCCTGTGGAACTTGAACATAGAGCTTATTTGGCTATTAAAGCTTTCAATTCAAACCTTAATGATGCTAGCCAACTGCGTAAGTTACAAATAAATAAGCTTGAGGAAATACGAAATGATGCATATGAGAATTCAAAAATTCATAAAGCAAGAATCAAAGAGTTTCATGACAAGAAAATCTTGAGAAAAACATTTGATGTTGGTCAAAATATTTTGCTTTATAATTCTTGACTCCATTTATTTCCTGGAAAGCTAAGATCAAGACAGAGTGGTTCATTTATTGTGAAACATGTGTATCCTTATGGGGCCTTTGATATTGAGAATCCAAAGAATAACAATGTTTTTAAGGTAAATGAACATCGTTTGAAAGTTTATTTTGATAATTTTCCTAATGAAAATGAATACATTGGTTTGAGTGATCCTGTTTATAAAGGTTGATTGTTTTGTTTTTCTCACATTGTTTTTTGTTTTTTTTTTTTTTGTGACTTTTGTTTTGCTAGTCTCTCTTCAACCTCGGACAAATGGCGGATAACGGTACTCCGTGACTCTTAGTCGATTCTTTTAGTTTCCTATGATAACTGATATTTGTTTATATATTTGTTCAAATTGCATGTTCCTTCTTTTTCTTTGCATCTCTTCTCCACTTGTCATCTAAAAAATAGACACCACTCTTGAAAAATTGAAAAAAATATTTTCTTGTTTTGCCTCAAAATGTGATTACAAAAATTTACCATCTTAGGTGTGAAAGATTGAGGTTGTTAATGAACCATGGAATTCTTGAAGATACTCGTTGAATAATTGAAGTAAAGGTCCGCTTATCAGGTGATCTTCCAATTTTTTGTTTCGCACATGCCTGGGACAGGTAAAAGCATTTTTGCGAAAAAATATCTTGTAAAATGATTGAAAGTCTATCACAGATGTGTCAGATAGACTTGTAATGCACGATGTCGTTCTTTAGGAATGATATCTATAAACCGTGAAGATAAAATACAATTCATTAATGATGCCCTGAGTAAGGAGTCTTTAGATAATCTTTATTAACTCTTGAGATGCACCCTAGTGGAGATGTGCATCGTGCAATTCATGATTTATGACCCCATTTTCATAAAGAACATACTCGATATAGTCTTAGGAATCTGATTAAAAAAGACCATGTTTGTTAGTTTTTAAGAAAACTGGATGGGAAGCCTATCCTCAACCCATAGAGAAGCCGTTCTTGAACGTCAAACCAATGGAAGATGTGAGTCACAATCACAACTACTTGTACATACACATGTTCTGACAAGAGAGAGAGAGAGAGAGAGAGAGAGAGAGAGAGAGAGACTTCAACTGGCCTATATATAGGTGATATGATTGCATTTTCCATTTTCTATCTATAAAATATTCTCTTTATTCCCTTCATTTCTATTAAATCCATACTTACAATATAGGAGAGTATAGAAATGACAGGTTCCTTGGCTCATAAAATAAAAAATATTTATGTTTTTTGTGGATCTAGTCCTGGAAAAGAAAATAAGTTTTTAGAATTAGCAAATCATTTTTGTCGGATACTAGCTGAGAAAAATATTCATTTAATGTGTCATAACCTAATTTTAATTCACAAAAATGAAATGAATGAAGAAAAATTGAGTTTTGGGCCAAGACAACACAAATTAGAAGCCTTAAGGATTTGATCATAATGGATTTTAAGTTTGGAAGCCAATTGTGGTAGAAAAGGAAAATTTTGATAAGATTGGAGACTTAATTAAGCTTTGAATCAGTTTAATTAATGAAATTATGAGCTTAATTGAAAGAATTGGCAAGTCCTAGGACTCAAATAAACTTTGATCTGGTTTAATTAATGATGTCAGGAGTTTAATTGATAAGTTTGGGGTCTCAATTGAGCTTAGAATTAGTTTAATTAATGAAATCAGGGGCTTAATTGAAGAAATATTAAAAATTCAAGGCTGATTTAGGTCCAAAATTGCAAGAAATTAAAATCCAAGGACCGTTGTGTAAAATGTGCTGCAATGCAGGGTTTAATTATAATTTGGTCCAGGGGTCCGATTGAAAAATATCAAAACATCAAGGATCAAATTGAAAAACAGCCGCCCTCACCCTGAAACGGCGTCGTTTTGCGCCCATGCATGTCTTCTTCCTCTGGTAACGGAGGACGCCACCAGTGAAGAAAAAAACGAAATGCTGCCCAGATGGGCAGCCCAACAGAAGCCGAAGCAGACCAATTTAGTCTGCCAAAGTCTCCAATCCAAGCAGACTTCCTCTCGGTCACGCTACTGGAATTCGGGCCAAAGTCTACCACCAAGGTGTCCGAGTCCGAACAGAACACCAACACCCCAAGCCACACTTATCCTCATCCTGAAAGGGAAGAGACGGTGGCAGATGAACCATCAGAAGTCCAGCCCTATAAAAAGCAGGGGAGGGCACAGAACAAAGAGAGGGGAAACCCTATTTTGGCAAAAGGGCCGCCGGTTCCCCCCAGCCATAGACATTGCTTTTCCTCTCATTCACCCAGACGGACCAACACAATCAGCACTGAGAGGGCATTGATCAGTACACGGCCAAGAAAAAATGGCTGCTTAAACCCTATCTTCAACCCAGCACCATTATAGTTCATGAGCCTGCATCACCGAGAGTCGCAGCTTCCTCTCCCCCGCAACCAGCTCCTCCACGTCTCAACCGGTGCTGATCCACCTCTCCTCTCTCCATGGCAGCAGCTCCAACCAGTCCATAAACCGTTGTCAAGGCTGCCCATTCACTCACCACGAGCACAGCCATAACACCATTCCTCAACCATAGCAGAGTTTGTTTCTTCACCAGCAACGAGAGCTCTCCTCCTCAGCCGAACATCAACCTCCAGACCGGCAACAGCAACAGCTCGACATTACAAGTAACAGCACAGCCACAGGATAGAAAACCAGAAGGCACACAGGCGCGAACAGGAGAGAGTGCCAAGACGAACTAAAACAAGGGAACTGACAGGATCTTGAAGATATGGTTGATCTTCAAGATAGTAATTATCAAGATAATGTTTATCTTGCAGATACATTCAAATATTGTGTTGCCATATCAATACCTGTAAATCTCTAGAAATTAGGCAGTAATTATGCTCTGAAAGGAGTCAGCTAATGTTGCTGATTCTTCTCCTTAATTGTAGGCCTTCCTGCTGTTTATATTCTTCCGCTAGCAATAGAATAATAGATGAGAATTCAGTATTTTGTTCTTCTTAATTTCTGCTTCATGTTTTCTACACAGGACGAACTGAGAAGAGGGAAGAACATTGAAAGAGGAAGAACACGGACGAAGACACAAAAGCAAAAACCAGGAACTAAAGACAGGGGACGAAGAAGAACAGGGGGGAGCAGGTAACACGCTTAAAAAAAAAAAGCAAAAGAAAAGCAAGAACCAGAGGAGTAAATGAAAAGCAAAAGCAGGGGAGAGTAACGTTGGTCAGTCATAATCTCCGCGTCCGGCAGCACCTGAACCAGGTAAATCTTTTCTTCTCTTCTGCAATATAATTCATTTGACACTGTTACTTGAATTATAATTACTACCCTCCTGTAGCAAAGCAAGCGTGAAGGATTCACGCGTGTAGTCCTGCCCGTTTAACTGGGTAGACCCAGCGAGTCTAGCCCAGTCCACACGGACTGAGCTAGATCCAACCCTAAAAAAAAAAAAAAATAGATTGAGCCTGGGCCTCAGGCCCAGTCAGGTCATTTTATTTTTGTTGCTATATAATATTTACAAACGTCAGAGTTAGAAGTATCTGTAGTCAAATATTCACCGGCGCAAGAGTCAGGAATATTATAGGCAGACCATCCAAGATAAAACACAATAAACCCTTAACAATTTAAGATAAAACCAATAATGCAGTCTACCTCAGGTAGAACGCTTAAGGGGTGATAATATCTTCCCTTTCGAGTAACCAGTCCCGTACCATAGAATCTTTGTTGACCAGTTAGGATTTTTAGTGACTATAATATCAGGTGACAATTCTTTAAACAAGATATTTTCCTCCAAAGAACAAGATGTCAGATATTTGGTTTTTTTTTTCAAGAATTTATTTTTTAAAAGGTCGTCGCGATGTCCGAGTGTGACATAATGTATGTGGGAGACAACCTTGAGTTAATGGAGAGTGTGTCAACAACTACATTTTTAGGAGGCAATCAAGTTTTGGGTGTTATTCCAAAAGCTTTAGCAAAAGCAGATATCATCGGAAAAATAGTTGGAGAGGAACTACAGATCTTCACAATGTCTAAACGAATGACTGCAATGTTTGAACATGTTGTCTTTTTTTTATCATGCTGTGGAATAGAAATTTCAAACATCTTCCGCATGACAAATCATAATCTCTGCTGCTACTGCTGAATAATTGATTGATCAACTACAATCTTTCACCCCTGTAATTAATTCCTCCATTAGTTGAATAGATTGGTCAAACATGGAAAGCCATAAAAAGCTTAGATTAGATTTGAGCCTTAGTTTGTAAAACCTTGTGTCTTTTGGTTTTATTAATAACATAATATTTTCTATTATTTCTTATATTTGTTTAAGTGAATTTCAGGTTTGTCAATAGTAGTTGTTTCAGGTGATGTCTTCTATACTCTATCTTTCTAACTTAGAACATTGAGGACAATGTTTTATTTTGGTTGGTGGGAGAGGGTAGTTAAAAAAACTAACCTTTTGTTGTTATTAAAACCATTTGACAAAACTGTTATTGTTAGGATAACAGATTAAGGAGAAATTTTATTAACTCTTGAGACGCATACTAGTAAATATTTTCAATGGTTATTTGCAACATTCATAACAAGGTTTTATCATACTCTTTTTTATAACTTACTCAAGTTTACAAACTCTCATTCTGTTCTCACTTAATCCATCTCATATACTTATATAGCAAGTATTCATAAACCCTCATTTTGACACACACTTTAACATATCATTATGGGTTGCACATTGAATTATTATATTATTTGTGTTCTTTTATTAAAGGTAACAACTAAGAAATATGGATATTATATAAGTTTTCAAAAAAAAACAATGATAATAAAATAAATAAATAAAAACGTAGACAAGTTTGATTTCGTAATCTCCTAACCTAAGCAATTAAGCTCGAAGTGGTGTTTTAACGCCTAATACCCTAAAGTCAACTAACTTGGGAGCTATTGGCTCAATGCTTGTTACATGGATTGAGGAGAAAAGCTTAAGGGAATCAAACATTGCACCATCTACATTTTAGTATCTGCAACCCGAATTACTAAGCTCATAGAGGTGTCTCAACACCTAATGCCCTAAGACTGACTGGTTTAGGAGTAGCCTAAAGCTCGTTACATGGGTTAAAGATACATTATGTTCTTATCTTGTTTAAGAAAAAAAAAGATAATAATCCTAACCCAAGGGAGTTAACCTTAGAAAAACATTAGAACAAATTTTGTTTTCTTCCAAGTAAAGCCTCATAACTGTGTGTTGATATATTGAGTATAAAAGGAAGGTTTATTAATATCTTGATTAACAGGTATGGAGCAGACATAAAAATCTAATGAGAGTTTGTTTATTTGAATATATCAATAGAAGTTAAATGATGAATGTTTTGCTTTTGGATCTTGCAAATTGTTTTCTATTTTAACGCTTTAATTACAATGAACTAGTAATAAGCTAGTTAGGGGGTGTGATCAGTACTTAAAAGTGCATTTTCATTGAGGTTTTATATCATCATATTGCACTTCAAGTATCATTACATTACCTAACTTAAACATGTTTTATAATAACAGGTGTAATAATATAAGATATCTTTAATTTATGGTAAATGATCATTTTAAATGCAGGCATATCTCACAATTCAAATGATTGATTAATATGTTTAACTATTAAAATTGAGAAGATAAAGAGAGGGCTAAGCTTAGAGAATAGATGTCGGTTCAATTCAAACTAGAACACCATTCGGTTATTAGATCATAATTGGAGCTGTAGACCTTGAATTTAGGTCTGGTTTATCTTGATGGAAAGATAAAACATAGGCATAAAACATTTATGAAGAGTCCAAGATTCATAGCTGTCGTTTTCAAGATAAAATCTTAGCAACAAAAAAGAAGTATGAATCTTTACAGCAACCTAGACACTATTTGGTGTTCAACCCATATCTCAAGTTCTAAAAGTTAAAATGAGCTCATTCTTTTTTTATTAGAAAGCTAAGACACATTCCCACAACTTTTATGGAGATGATTTATTCAAATTCTGATATTAGCAATGATGTTTTGTCCAACCAACAAGTCAATAGCTAGCCACCAAGTCAAGAGTTGACCATCAACTTAATAATTAGTCATCAAATCAATAGTTTTGAATTGTAGCCTATAAAATGAGGCATTTACCATACATTTAGACATCTTATTTTTCATATCAAGATCTTGCTCTTGCTTTCTTTCTTTATATTTTTGTAATGTTAAAGTTTTATTTCATGTTATATTCTCATTAATTTCTTATTTATTCTTATCATTTCTTTTACTATACTTAGTTAACTTATATCATAACTACGTTCTTATCTTTTTTATTTATGTTTCTTATCTTCATTATGTTTAGCTAAGTTTATTTTATCAATGTGAAAAGGTTACACTAATGTGTTAGAATAAGTATAGTATAAACTGAACATGGACTTTAGTGTTTATATTCAAGAAAGTTTGCTATTGACATGCTTTATAATTGTTATCTTACTCATTCTTCATACCTTGCTTGTTAAATGGTTAATCTAGATTTGTGTTGTACAACCTTTGGTACAATAAATGCTTGATTCTTAATTCAAAGGATTGATTGATGTGTTTAACTATTGAAATTGAGAAGACAAAGAGAGAGTTAAGCTTAGAGAATAGATGCTGGTTCAATTCAAACTGGAACACCATTCAGTTATTAGATCATAACTGGAGTTGTAGACCTTGGATGTAGGTCTAGTTTATCTTATGGAAAGCTAAGACATAGACCTAAAACATTCATCAAGAGTCCAAGATTCAAAGCTGCCATTTTCAAGTTCAAATTGTATCAACAAAAAAGAAGTTTGAATTTGTCCTGCAGCCCAGACATTGTTCGGTGTTTAGCCCATATCTCTAGTTTTAGAAGTCCAAATGAGCTCATTCATTTTTTTATTGGAAAGCTGAGACAAATTCTCATAACTTTCATGAAGACTATCTATTCAAATTCTGATGTTAGCAGTGACTTTTTGTCCAGTAAACAAGTCAATAGCTAGCCACCAAGTCAAGAGTGGGCTACCAACTCAATGATTAGTCATAAAATCAATAGTTCTGAATTTTAGCCTATAAAAGGAGGCATTTGCCATACATGAAGAGCAAGATCTTGATATGAAAATCAAGATGCTTAAATGTATGGCAAATGCCTCCTTTTATAGGCTAATATTCAAAACTATTGATTTGGTGACTAATTATTGAGTTGGTGGCCAACTCTTGACTTGATGGCTAGCTATTGACTTATTGGCTGGACAAAACCTCATTGTTAACATCAGAATTTGAATAGATAGTCCTCATGAAAGTTGTGAGAATTTATCTTCTCTTTCCAATAAAAAACGAATGAGCTCATTTGGACTTCTAAAACCCGAGATATAGGTTGAACACCAAACAATATTTGGGTTGCAGGACAGATTCAAACTTCTCTTTTGTTGCTAAGATTTGAACTTGATAATGGTAGCTTTGAATCTTGGACTCTTCATGCATGTTTTAAGCCTATATCTTAGCTTTCAATCAAGATAAACCAAACCTACATCCAAGGTCTACAACTCTAGTTATGACCTAATAACCGAATGATGTTCCAGTTTGAATTGAATCAGCATCTCTTCTCTAAGCTTGACCTCTCTTTGTCTTCTCAATTTCAATAGTTAAACACATCAATCAATCCTTTAAATTAAGGATCAAGTATTTTTTGTACTGAGAGTTTTACAACACAAATCTAGATTAACCATTTAACAAGCAAGATATTAAGAATGAGTAAGATAACAATTATAAAGCATGTCAATAGCAAACTTTCTTGAATATAAACATTAAAGTCCATGTTGAGTTTATACTATACTTATTCTAACACACTATTAGTGTAACGTTTTCACCTTGACAAAATGAACTTCGCTAAATATAATGAAGATGAGAAACATAAATAAACAAGATAAGAATATAGTTATGATATAAGTTAACTAAGTATAGTGAAGGAAATGATAAGCATAAACAAATGAGAATATAACATGAAATAAAACTTGAACATTATAAAAATACAAAGAAAGAAAGCACAAGAAAGATCTTGATATGAAAAACAAGATGCCTAAATGTATGGCAAATACCTCCTTTTATAGGCTAAAATTCAAAACTATTGATTTTATGACTAATTATTGAGTTTGTGGCCAACTCTTGATTTGATGGCTAGCTATTGACTTGTACGCTAGACAAAGCCTCATTGCTAACATCAAAATTTGAATAGATAGTCCTCATGAAAGTTGTGAGAATTTATCTCTTCTTTCCAACAAAAAATGAATGAGCTCATTTGGACTTCTAAAACCCGAGATATAGGCTAAACATCAAACAGTGTTTAAGTTGCAGGACAGATTCAAACTTCTCTTTTATTGCTAAGATATGAACTTGATAGTGGCAGCTTTGAATCTTAGACTCTTCATGCATGTTTTAGGCCTATATCTTAGCTTTCAATCAAGATAAACCAGACCTACATCCAAGGTCTACAACTCCAATTAGGACCTAATAACCGAATGATGTTCCAGTTTGAATTGAAGCAGCATCTCTTCTCTAAGCTTATCCCTCTCTTTGTCTTCTCAATTTTAATGGTTAAACACTTCAATCAATCCCTTGAATTAAGGATCAAATATTTGTTGTACCAAGGGTTATACAACACAAATCTAGATTAACCATTTAACAAGTAAGGTATTAATAATGAGTAAGATAACAATTATAAAGCATGTCAATAACAAACTTTCTTGAATATAAACATTAAAGTCCATGTTGAGTTTATACTATAATTTTTCTAACACACCATTAGTGTAACTTTTTCACCTTGACAAAATGAACTTAGCTAAATATAATGAAGATGAGAAACATAAATAAACAAGATAAGAATATAATATAATATAAGTTAACTAAGTATAGTGAAAGAAATGATATGCATAAACAAGTGAGAATATAACATGAAATAAAACTTGAACATTATAAAAATACAAAGAAAAAAAGCAAGAGCAAGATCTTGATATGAAAAACAAGATGTCTAAATATATGATAAATGCCTCGTTTTATAGGCTACAATTTAAAACTATTGATTTGATGACTAATTATTGAGTTGGTGGCCAACTCTTGACTTGGTGGTTAGCTATTGACTTGTTGGCTAGACAAAACGACATTACTAACATCAAAATTTGAATAGATGGTCTTCATGAAAGTTGTGGGAATTTGTCTCGGATTTCCAACAAAAAAAGAATGAGCTCATTTGTACTTCCAGAACTTGAGATATGGGTTGAATACTGAACAATATCTGAGCTACATAACAGATTCAGACTTCTCTTTTATTGTTAAGATTTGAACTTGAAAACGACAGCTTTGAATCTTGGACTCTGCATAAATGTTTTATGTCTATGTCTCAGCTTTCCATCAAGATAAACCAGACCTAAATGCAAGGTCTACAGGTCCATTTATGATCTAATAACCAAACGGTGTTCCAGTTTGAATTAAATCAGTATCTTTTCTCTAAGCTTATCCATTTTTTTATCTTCTCAATTTCAATAATTAAACACATCAATTAATTTTTTGAATTGTGAGATATACCTGATTTAAAATGAGCATTTACCATAAATTAAAGATATCTTATATTATTAGATTTGTTATTATAAAACATGCTTAAGTTAGAGAATTTAATGATATTTTAAATGTAATATAATGATATAAAACTTTAATGAAAATGCCATTTTAGGATATAGATATTATTAAATCTGAAACTCAATTTATATTTAATTCAAAATATTAATATTAATATAACACAAATATCCATTCTTCTCAAAGTTAACTTTAAGTTATTTATAATTTTGACATTTAATACGAACACATATTAACATATTTTATTTTCTTTAAAAAAAACTCTTGAAACTAAGTCGAATTATTTTTTTAAGCTCAAAATGATGTGTTTTTTTTTTTAAAAAAAAAAAACCTATTTTTTTTCACTAACTTACCCTAGGTTCTGTAAAAACCAGTTTAAAGTAAATGAGAATCTTGAGTAAAACTATAATTGAAATTTTTTAAAATATTTAAGAAATATTTTTTATTTTTTTTTATGTCTGACAAGTGCGAGATAATTTTTATTTTGTACTTAATATTTTTTTGTTAAGTAAGGATAATTTTTATTTTATAAAATATAATTGACAAATATATCTTATTTATTTATAAAGTTTTTTTTTTATTAAATAAGGATTTTAAACCATTAATCAAGTAATTTTTAGCTTAAGATACTCTTATTTCATTAATCTAGATCCCAAGTAGATGAATCGTTGAGTAAATCCATGTTGGATGGATCATTGAATTAATCCATGAATTAATCTATTATCAACCCTGTCCTAGGATCCACATCATGAGGGATATTATTCATTTGAAAACCAAAAACCAAAACAAATGAATAATTGCATCTTTTGTTTTTAAAAGTTGAAAACAGAAGGAAATCGTATATAATAATAATAATAATAAATTATACCACAATTTGTTTATGTAATTATTCTCCGGGATTTTAATAAGAGAAAGAAATGAAATGGTTTGGTTTGATAATTTTCAAAGCATGGTTGGTTGGAGTGGATGGAAGGAACATGGAAGGAGGCTGGATATCCCCCAATGCAAAGTTTTGAATATTGAAAAAGTAATGGAAGGTGACGTGTGGCTGCGTAACCACGCCTAACTTCACATGTCTTCTCATGCGCTTCCCCGTCTTGGTGGTGGCGCTGTCAATGGCCCTTGTGGGTTCGGTTTGTTTGGTACTCTTCCATTCCTTTCTTTCTTTCTTCCCTCCTCCCTTCTCAGTTAAAGTTTCACTCTCTTTTCGGTTAAAACCCGCTATCTCTTTTCAAAACACGGAAGAAGAAGTAGAGCAATATCAACAATGAAGGTTTCTCATTTCATCTCTTTACTTTAATCCTCAGCAACACCATCTCTCTCTTTCTATGTGCTCTGAAACTTGTTATGTTTTTGAATAACAGGGAATGCAGATGGGACTGTGGTGGGTCTGGGTATATGGGTTCTTGTTGATTGGTCTTTCCTTGTATGCCACACAGAGGCTACCTTCTTTTAAGCTGACAAGACCCCAGAATTTCAACCACAAAGGTTTAGGCCCTCCGACAATTACTATATTTTCAGCGCCTACTGACCCTTTTGCAGCTTCAGCTGACTCCAAGCAGAGTCTTGCTATTCGATCATGGCTTGCTTTGTCCCCTCAAATCATTGTCGTTTTGTTTACTCAACAGCCTTCTTTTGCCTCAGCTTTTGGTTCCCGGGTTTTGGTTGACTCCACTATTGATTTCACGTAAGCATTTATTTCGGTTTTTAATTTGATTATTTTCTCGTCTCTGCAAAGCTATGCTTTAGATGGCTCTGCTCTGGATTGGTTAATGGTTATCTTAGGTCGGTCAACAAGTTTGTTATCTTGTTTCTTGCCCAATTTTATTACGAGGAATATGCCATTCCATTAGCCTTATTCTCTTCTTATTCGGGTGTTTTCTAGGTTTCTTGGTACCCCATTCTTTCATTCCATGCTAGAGAAATCACGGTTATTCACAACAGACATAGCTGTTTTTGTTGATCCACAAACAGTTCTTCTGCCTGACCTCATTTCCACCTTAAATTATGCTCACAAACTTGACCGTGACTGGCTTCTTGTGGCTTCGTTACGAAATGTTTCCTACTTCCCGTTCCACTTGGATGATGCTGGGGAACATTGGCTCAGAGAGGATGGACAAAGGGTAAGACGCCAGGAGGTATGAAGGATTCCTACCCCAGACTGAAAGTTGACCGCCTATTTGGGACTACAACATTGACACCGTTCTTGATTCCAACAGTTGCAGGAGATACTTGGTCATCATTGGGAGTGGAATCATTGTGAGGACAGAATGCTTATGGCATGGAGCAACAGAAATCTACCTTTACATAATGGAGTACTTCCTCCTTTCTTGTATGGCAAGGGGATTCACAACCACTGGGTCGTCAATGAAGCTGTGTCATCTGAATTGAGGCTTGTCTTTGATGCGAGTTGGACCATCTCATGTCTCTCTCTTAATTATCCTGAACATTGGTCTGAACTGTCAGTCAGAGGATCCAGTGTTTTAGAGATTGAAAACAGAAGCTGGGAGGAAGGTGGCAATTCCCATCTGGGTGCACTATATGGCTCGATGTTTTTCCGAGAAATTAATTATTCTGGCCTAGTAAATCTTTTGAATTGTGAGGGGCAATATCTTTTTGCTGACAGAACTGAAGACAGCGTTTATCCATCTGTGTGCCAGACAGGAAGTGGATGGACTAGAAGGGTTTTGAGATCCTGTACCCAGAGGAAAAGGATGGTTTCTGCCGAAAATGTTAAATCACAAAACAGAACATTAAATTGTTCTATGAGAGACAAGTTAAAGATATCGGAATCATTAGATTTTCCATTTTCTTTAGTGTCACTCCTTTCAATAACTGCAGACGAGAACAAAACACTTGTGCTTGCTGTTGCTGGATATAGTTACAAGGACATGCTAATGAGTTGGGTGTGCAGATTACACCAACTCCGGGTCACAAATTTCATCATTTGTGCTCTTGATCAGGAAACATATCAATTCTCTGTCTTACAGGTACTGCTTTATTGCTTTCTGTTTCTCTTGAGTTTTAGTTTCTTGTTCCAATTCAATTAAAATGGGGGTCAGTTTCCCTGCTGTGCAATTACAGGCACGTGGACAGGGGCATGCTCATAAAGAGATTATATGTGATTCTGGTAGACAATTTTTGGGCTACTTGCAGCATATTGGTTTAGAGAAGGGACTGTAATAGTTACATTTGCTCTTTTTCTCCATTGCCAGAAATTGACATTTTAGGATGACCTTGAACATCTGGGGAATGGACTTTGCTTGGACCGTTCTCTATTTATGGTTTTGAGTGCCCAGAGGAATTCTAAGGTTTATTATGGCCTGAGCGCAATTCTTATTGTTTAGTTGCACCAAATGGTTTAGGCCAGTAAATTTTCACATTTGTATTCTATCATGCTTTTGGAAGATTGCCCCAAAAGTTCTATCTGGATTTAGTTGGGGATCTCCCTCCCCCCAAGCTGTTGTCTATTTGTGTGTGTTAATTGAAATTTTCTATTTTCTGCTAGGGCCTCCCTGTTTTCCATGATCCATCAGCGCCAAGAAACATAAGCTTTAACGATTGCCACTTTGGAACAACATGCTTTCAGAGAGTCACCAAAGTGAAGTCCAGAATGGTTTGGAATATACTGAAACTTGGGTACAACGTACTTCTAAGTGATGTCGATGTTTATTGGTTTGGGAATCCATTGCCATTGCTTTATTCTTTTGGTCCTGGTGTTCTTGTGGCACAGTCCGATGAGTACAATTACACAGGTGAATTCTCTAAAAAATGTAGCACTTAAATAACTAATTTCTTCTCATTGGCATAGTGCACACTGGTTCAAGGGCATCAGAAGGAAACTAGTATATCTAGAATATCTAGTTGAAATATCTAGTTGAAATCTGGTGCATGTGACTTTATTGACTTTTTTCAAATGACCCTATCTTATGTTTTGTAAAAGTACATATTAGAGGGGGAAAAGGGAGTTTAGATTACTGTTACTCTGGGGGACTGATACTGATCAGTGTTTGATGACTCTATTATAACTTTGTTTATCTCTATTATAGTCTTAGAAGTTCAATTGTAACCTATTTGTTCTGCTGTTCTATCTGTAGGACCTGTAAACTTACCCAGGCGCTTGAACTCTGGTTTTTACTTTGCTCGTTCTGATGCTTCATCTGTAGCTGCTATGGAGAAGGTGGTAAAGCATGCAGCAAGATCAAACCTGTCTGAACAGCCAAGCTTCTACGACACATTGTGTGGTGAAGGGGGATCCTACCGTATTAGTGATAACAGATGCGTGGAACCTGAAACAAATCTAACCATTCATTTCTTGGATAGAAACCTCTTCCCTAATGGTGCATACTTAAACCTATGGCAGAAGAAAAATGTGAAAAAAGCCTGTATGAAAAAGGGCTGTCTTATTCTTCATAACAATTGGATTAGTGGGAGAGTGAAGAAGTTGGAACGACAGGTTGTATCAGGTTTATGGGAGTATGATATTAGCAGAAGGATGTGCCTGCAGAGATAGTGCAGTTTCAAATTGATGCGATATTTTTGATAACTAGTTATTCTTGGGTTGGTGTTTCTTATCCGCTGTCCTAGGCTAACTTTGATTTTCACGTGGAAGAAAGGAACGAAACTTATTCCCTTCCCCTATGCCAAAGAATCTCTTGATAGCCTTGGTTTCATCATTGGCTTTCTGTGGACAAAACACTAGTTAGATATGGCCGGCCATGAAAGCCTTGGCAATATATAATAATATGGAAATAGTGCACATTGGAACAATGCTCCCCACATTCCTGTCATTATAGTGAGATGAAATATTGGGATCTTGCAGCTTTTGATTGCCGGCTATGCTGAAGGGCTGTGTTCATTTGTTAGGCCTGAGTGGAAGTACACAGAGAGAGTCCAGAAGGAAAAGAGAACTGGAAGGAGCTCCTATATCAGTAGGCTTATGCATACTGTCAAGAGATATTTCAGTCAGGATAGTTCATCCTGGTGGAAGAGAGGAGCTGTATCAATATGCCCTTCCTGCATCCCACTTAATGGAAAAATATCCTGGAATGTGCGTTGCTCGTCCAGGAGTTTTCAAAAATCCCCAGGAGTCTCTGTTATGGCCAGATGAAAATTTATTGCCAGGTCACAAATATCTTTTAATTCCATCCACTACTGCTCAGAAATTGACTCTTAAACACATGGAAAGGGTAAAAGTGAAAGGATTTGCAGAAGGTAAAGATGAGATAATTGATGCGAATATCACTTGGGATGAGAGCGGAGACATTTCCGAGGAATCTGTAGGTTCTGCGAAAGAATTCTATGCTTCCAAGGATAGGCGGCCAAGATATAAAGTGAAGAGGACTGTCAAAGCAAAGAAGCCTTTTGTACCCCCACTTCCTAAGGCAAGATCTTTCCGTGTATCAGTGTGGGAACCCAGCTTGACTTCTGTACAAGAAGTTTCTCCATGATTTGGTTATCAACCAGATGTGAGTACAACATGTATTCTGGTATGTGGACTGGTCCTTCTAAGCAGTTCTTTTTCCTCCCTTCTTTTCGTTAGAATTTTGAAGCATTTCTCATTGTTTGTTGGTTTTGTGACATGTCTGCTACAGAAACTTTACCACAATAACCGAGTTTGTATAAAAATATGCATAGGTGCTTATTAATCCACTCATGAGCTGGAGGATCCTTCTTATGTTTGTGGAGTTTACTGGAACTGTTTCTTCCATTTTCACTTGCAGAATGTTCAATATTTGCCGTGGTTGAATCAAGCATCAAGAACTTTGTATTCTGGCTGTGAGTATAACCATTAATTTTGTCATTTGTTTCAAGAGAGAATCCTGCTATGCTTTCTGGACCTTGATTCACATGCTGATGTAAATATAATCTTTCATAGTGTTCTTAGAACTGCAGCAGTGCACTAGTCATGGCTAAACTTAGTGGACCATCAACAAGAACAGAACCTGATGGCCGAGTAGAAAAATTACTATCCTCTCCGAAATTAGAAATAGAGAAATGACATTGCTTATGATTATGGGGTGCATGGCGGGTCAACACATTGACTTACCCCAGGGCCTCGCATGGAAAAACTCGTTTTTTTACCAAAATGACTTTGTTTTGAGCTTCTCTTAAAAAATAAAATAAAAAATGAGGATAAATTGGATTAATCCTGACCCGCGATCTGGGTGTTTAACCCACTGAGTGGTACAGAGAACCAGCACCAGTATTTGGGTTCTCATATCAATATCATTAAATACCACCATCAAGTCCAAAAAAAATAATCGTTTTGTTTTTCCCAGTTCCATAAGAAATTGCTACTGATGCTAAAAGGAAATCACAGCTCAAAAATACGGTTTAATACCACGAATTCTTTTAAGAGATGAGTGATTTTGATTAATCACATACATCAAGCTTTTTCATTTTGATCTTGTAAATTTATACTCACAATATGTAAGACAACAGCTTGGTCAAGATCCATGTGTAGAAAACTGCAAAGATAGCACCTGCTGGAATTGTCACAGCCCATGAAACCACAATCTCTCTCACAGTTTCCGCTCTAACGCTGTTCAGTCCCCTTGCAAAACCTACCCCCATTACTGCACCCACCAAAGTATGCGTTGCAGAGATGGGCAGTCCCAGCTTCGATGCAACTAGAACCACAGAAGCCGCAGCAAACTCAGCCGCAAATCCTCTAGTAGGCGTAAGTTCGGTTATCTTCTTCCCAATTGTTGCTATCACTCTGTATCCCCACATCATTAGCCCTGCAACTATACCAAATCCTCCCCATGCTAGAACATCTATTGGAATAACAATATCTGTTCCACTGGCACCCCCATGCAGAATAGATAATGCAGCAGCCAAAGGACCTATTGCATTGGAAACATCATTTCCGCCGTGTGCAAATGACATGAAGCAGGCTGAGAGGATCTGCATGTATCCGAAAACTCCATAAACTATTTCCAACTGGGTACCCTTTGGTCCTGCGAAATCAGAGAGAAACCCGATATTTTTGCTGTGTATAGCGTTCTCTTTTGGCTCGGGTTGTGTCGAACTAGCTTTCACCAGGAGATGGCCAAGCTTTTTCCGGATAATTCTGTCAACTAGGAAAGCACCAGTAGTACCACAGGCTAAAGCCTGTGCTAGAGCCAAAGGAAAGATCTCGCTTAGAGGAAAGGCTGCGAAAGAGATTCCAGTTACACCCAAAAAGACAGCAATTGGTGCGGCTGCAGCCGCAGCTTGTCCTGGATTTGGAGCGCTGTACACAAACTACAAAAGTTAAAGACGGTTAGAATTTTGGAATACATAAATGCCAATGATCCGGATGCTAAGATATTCGGGAAAAAATTTCTCGTTTGGTTGAATGCAACAGATCTTCTGTATAGCATATTACAAGTCAAGGCAGACAATATTTGATACAAGTACCGAGCTTCACTGGTTCAAATCAGCAAGTGTAAGAACATACCCTGCGGATGAATTTGTACACGAGAAACGACACCATTGCTCCCATTAATGGTGAGATCACCCACGATGAAGTCACCCTTGCCAGAGAACTCCAGAAGACAGCACCACGTCCCCCATAGACAAGACCAAATCCAACCATTGATCCTATTATACAGTGAGTGGTAGAGACAGGCCAACCATAATATGATGCAACCTGGACAAATCATAGATGAAAAATTCACTAAATATATTAGAGAATAAGAAGATTCAGTTTCAGGCAGCAAAATTAACAGAAATCTAAAATTGATGTTTCAAGCAACTTGCGCTGTAAGGCGAATTTTGCTATTTTAATTGGTTGCTGTCTAGCTAGATATGGTATGAGGAGTGCCAATACATACAGTTTCTTCAAGAAATTTATGCTCTTACCAGATTATAGCTATCTGCTTGATAATCTTGGAAACCAGTATTGTTTCACCTAGTAAAACAGGATAACGCATTTGAAAGATCTTGAAAGTCACCAACAACTACAAAATAGGCCACAAAATGTGGCATTTGAAGATTTTCTTGATATTAGCAGTATGAGAATGTAATGCCTATGCATGAAAGGGAGCTGCAATTCTGAATTTGATTATTCTAGAGCATAAAAAGAAGTCAGCAAAGTTATAAACATAAGATCCCAACATCTGTTTTGTTAGATTAAACAGACTCCCAAGAATTTTTGCCCCATCCTAGTCCTTTAGCTGTTTTATGAAGAGCCTGCAAAGCCTTGTTAAAGCATCACTTAATACTCATCATTATATATATCCTCATACGGAACGCTGATAGAAACCGTTTCCCTGTGAGTCCCTTTTTTGTCTCAAATAGTTTGAGTAATTTCATTGGTTCACACAGGTCATAAGGTATCCGATTTCGGAGATACAGAGACCTTCTGATGTTTCCTGCATCCCATATGGATGCGGTGACACACTATAGAGTTCTACGAATCAAGAAGTTTTGCACAACAACCATCCCCATATTCTTATGGAATTGACTGGTCGCGCAACCATTACTTGTTGTTGTCTCCCCTTTTGTTTCACATCGGTTTGTTATTATATATAGTTACTTAAGCTGAAAGCAAGAACAGTCGAATCAAAATTCTAGCATCGACATCACAAGTATATACTTGTTTGTTTAGTTGATTTCTGTTATAAAAAAGGACCAGATATGTTATGGCATGGCTATGAAAGCTAGAGTCACTTGATGAAATTTTTATCAATATATCTTTACCAAAAACAACATTAGATCAAGAAAGATTTATGGATATAAATTTTCTAGAACACAAACACGCTTCAATGAAGCCACGATTGGGCATGGCAGTGTGTCAAGCCTTGGACATGCTCAAGGAAATAAGCATCCTCCCCTTGCACGCCTAAAAAAATGAGCATCCTCTATGGACACGCCTAAGGGAATGATCATCCTCTTTCGTCACTCCTAAGAGAATCACCAAGTCATTCTCCCTGGGCACGCCCAAGAGGATGACCCTCTTCCTTTGAACTCACTCAAAGGATGGACCCAGCCTCCTTTAGGCTCACCAAAGGAAAGACCCATCTCCTTTGGGTTTAACTTAGAGGAAAAGCTCAGCTTCTATAGGCTTAACTACATTTGACATCTTGAACCCTAATCTCTCTATACCTTTTAGGTATATAAAAATCCTGCAGGGACCCACTATATTTCCATCAAATATTAATACAGATGTAAGGGATATTTATCACTCATTAAATGTTATCAAGGTAAAATTACACTTCAAACCCTTATCTTCACAAAAAGACAAGACTTGTGGGCTATAAAATACATCATGATACCTTCAAAACAAAGGTTCACAATCTTCATTCTCTGTTGCATATATATTTTCAAATCATTTCTCTCTAGAATATTATTGTATTTTCTATCTCTAAAAAGATACTTATTTAAGCATCGGAGAGTCCTCACCTCCACCAAATGTGATTTTTTGCAGGTACTAGTAATAAGCCATTTTGACCTACCAAACACCAATCATTTTGGCTAAAGAGAATGGATACGATTGCTAGGACAAATTGATTAACCGATTATCTAACCCAGAAGTTCTATTCCTTGGCTACTTGGATTTTTTTAGGACATCATCAGTGGTACAGTCTATAGAAAGATTGATAAAAAAAGCCATCGGTTTCTTTCTAAAACTTGCTTTTAGCATTCATAGGGAATTTCGCGGCACACAACCAATGTCCATCTAGGCTAGGACATGGGGCAAATCAACTTATTGCCGTGGACATTCCTACCCAGCAAGAGCTTCAACAACTCACTAGTCAGGTGCAACTCCTCACCCAAGTTGTGTTGACAATCCGAGGGAAAAATTAGACCTTGCCACCCTAGCAAGTCTTAACACCTACAACAACACATCATGCCTTAACGCTAGGGCCACCAACTACACTAGGAGCCCGTAGATGATTACACTACTTAAAGGAGAATATACAAAATGACATTCATAAAAGTTCCTTAAGGGATCATTTACGACATTATCATACACATGCACAGAATAAATACTACGAACATACTCCCCCTAGTTATTATAGGATAGACATCGGTCACTATAACTGTCATTCTATGCCAAGCTCTCCGGGCTCCCAAAAGCCCAAAAGACAAAGTACTAGGAGACAATTTATGGATGCGCATACCTAGGGGAATGTTTATAGCCCCCCATCAATAGAGGATTTCTCCCTAATCCAAACACATATCAAACACTCGACTCACTGAGGAATACTTTTCTATGAAAATGAGTTTGGACAACTATGATGGCTTGGCTTATCCAAGGGAGCATATGCAAAATATACATAGTAGCTTGGAATTGATCATCCAAGATGGTGACTCAATGTGCAAGATATTATCTATAACCTTCAGATGATCTATACGTGCTTGGTATAACAACATAGAGCCAAACTCTATTGAAGGGTTCAGTAGCCTCTGCGTCAAGCTAATGACATGATTTAACACCAACATAACCGCCAAGAAAAACTCTACAAAGCTTTTTAGTGTTATCTAATAAGAGGACGAGACCACACGGGTATATTTGAGGAGATTCAACGAGGAAATGTTTTAAGTTGCAAGAATTGATTAAGTTAGTAGCCTTAGAAGCCTTGATTAAAGGAGTAAGGAAACATGCTTTTTGAAGGAAACTTTATGCCTTACCAAATAGAAGCTTGTTCAAAGTGAAGCAATTCATGAAAAATCACATACATGTTAAAGAGGTCAGTTTGCTATGACATGGACCTCCTCATTTTTACAAGGACAACTAACGTAAATGATCTTCCAAGTAAAGTAATCAGGGTATTCAAAGCAATCTTAATGCCACCTCCAAGACATGTTTCCTCCTAAGAATATCTCTTATACCTATCACTCAGATCATCTCATGATGTATAATCCTTAATAAAAATATAAGTTTCTTAAATATGAATGACCTATTCAAAATAACTATTTATTCTCTCTAGGTGATAGCTGAAGACCCCTCAAAACATCTCCTAGGAAAGGGATAGAAATAATCTTCTTAGTGTTATATGCATTAATCTTTAAGGGATAGATGTAGTATTCTCAGTGTTATATGCATCAATCTCTAAGAGGTAAACATAATTGGTCTCCCTAGTATAAATAGTAATATCATGTACTCACCACTTTCAGTGGGGAGGGGCTCTCTTGTACTATAAAAAAAAATAATGATGATCACTCTTTAGTGAAGGGCGTTTAAGCCCCATGACAATGATGAGAAAGCTACAAGCTCCCACTTACCAAGAACCTATAATCACCTAGAAGTTTCTAAGTATAGGTTCATCCTCATTGGATTCCGTATAACCACTTAAGAATTTATATAGATGATGGGTATGGTACCCTCAATCTTTTAAAAAATTTCTAAGAACAGATTCTTGGTCTTTTGTATATGAAAGAATTTTTTTTAGTCCAAATGCATATTTCTCTACATTTTTCTCGTCTTACCCTCTTTTTTATACGAGCAAAACTCACAACTCTACCTGAACAGGGAAATTAATTAAAGTCTTTGCATATTATTATATCGCAAATACTGGAGGGCTACTGATAAACGAAGTTTATATTAGTATATCCTTGCCATAAAAACGTCAGATCAAGAAAGATTTACGAGTATCAATTTCTAGGGTAAAATTACATTTCAAACTCTCATCTTCATAAAAGAATAAAACTCGTGAGCTGTAAATACACCACAATATCTTCAGAACAAATATTCACAATTTTCATTCTTTACTACATATATATTTTCAAAATATCTATTTTTAAAATATTATTGTATTTTTTCTCTAAAAAGATATTTATTTAAGCATCGAAGAGTTTCTACCTCCACCAAAGGTGACCTTTTACATGTATTAATTAGTTAGTCACAAACCACCTTGGTCTACCAAGCAATAAGTATAAGCTATCAACCATCTTGATTAAGAAGAATGGATGTGGATGAGATTGTTAGGATCAATTGATTAACTGATCATCCAACCCGAAAACCTTATTTCTAAACTAATTGGATTTTTTAGAACATGATCAGCAACATTAATAACTCATCGTTATTCATTCTATACCTTCAAAGAATGCAGAATTTGCATGCCTAAGCATTTAATTTGATTGATGAAAACATATCACTAACTCATGAACGAAAGACATAACTCCTTGATTGAATTATATCGTATATACCTCGTATGAATTCAAATCTCATACAAAACGTAATATATCTAAAGGAATTAAAGGGAAGAAGATGTTTGTACGCAAAGTGCACCTGCAACCAAGTACCAGCAGCAGCCAAAGAAGAGAGCAATCCTGCAAAAAGCAGACTATCCTTTCCCTGAAACACATTAGCAACAAGAATTCCTTTCTGCATTGTACTGGTCACATGAGTACCCATCAACAGCGCTCCTGAAAACTCCAAAACAGCTGCAGTTAACACTGCTTGCCGCATTGTCAATGCCCCAGACCCCACAGAAGTCCCCATGGCATTAGCAACATCATTGGCACCTATGTTCCAAGCCATATAGAATCCAAATAACAGTGTCACGTATGATAAGAACTTGGTTTTTAAGTCCAAACCCTGTCCCAAAGTCTTCAAACAGAAGGGAAGACTGAGAGCAGCAAATGCTATCACTATTGATATAGCAGAGGCTGTTCTTGAGGATATATCAAAGGCCCGGGCCATTCCAGGAGAGTCATCTTCCTTGTTTTTTACCGTTTCTTGATGTTTCTTGATTTGAATTCCTTCGTTTCCCTCTTCCTCGCCTCCTGCTTCTGCGAAAGAGGATATACTGGCAAAAGGGTGTGTGAGTTTAGAGTTCTTAAGTCTCAAGATGGGAAGAAAACTCTTGGTTGATCGCTTCTCGCGAGGCTTGAAAGGAAGACTTTCTTTCTTGAGGAGGCTGGATTCATTGGAAAAGAAAGAAGAGCGGTTTCTGGGTAGATAGAAATGAGAGCTATGAAGGACACGGGTTTCTGGTGAGATAGTGTTTCTTGTAGAGGGTGATGGGGTATAAGGGAGAGTCATGTCTAGGAGTAAACGGTAGAGAGAGTGAAGTGACGAAGAGAGATATGGATATGGGATTATTCATGTAGATTCTTGGCCATGAAAGAATATTGCGGCAAAAAGGCAGAAAGGAGAGTAGGTGGTGGTGGAGGAAGAATAAAGGACTGTGCATAGTTTTCTTCTTGTTATTTGGGTTAGAAAGAGGGTTTAGACTTGAGAATGGATTTGGCTGCTTGCTTTGGTCGACTGACTCGACTCAATGAGTGGTGGCTGTGCTTCTGGAGGGTCTCCACTTGTACACGCACAAGTTTGTAGTCAGAAATATTAGTTCCTTTTTTTTTTAGTAGTCAGAAATATTAGTTGAAAGAAAGAAAAGATTCATACTTCATCCAAGAATAGCATTACTCGCAACCCCAAGTTGGTCTCTTTCCACTCGTTTTATACCCTAAAAAAAGAGGATATAGTTTTAAGGATTGGATGTAGACATCGTAAAGAGTTTAAGCACCAAATAATAAAAGAAATGATAGTAGATTTTATGGTTATAATTTAAAATGAAAACTATAATTTATAGTTTTTTTAATTATGGTTTTAAAAGAGTTTTCGATAAAACTCGTTTTTTATTTATTAAATATTTTTAAATCTATAATTGAAGTAAAATACAGACTGACTACACCGTATCCGAGATTAAATCTACATTATTTCAACACTAATAAAGGGATTATTTAATAATTTTTTATATTATAAGAATTAATTAATTATTTTTTATAAACTACAACACAAGGAATAAAATATAATCGATTCTTTTTATTTTTAAAACAAGTACCTAGAATGAAGCCCATACATATATTTAGTAGATATTTTTTTGTCTGTTTTTATGATGAGAATGCCCCTCAATACATTAAAATTAATTTGAAAGTATAAAAAGGATTTTTTCAAAGAAAAAGTCATATCATCATTTTCAAACAAAACCCAAAATGAATGCCGCGTGTATAAATTAAAAAGATAATTATTGAAGAAAAAAATAAAATACAAAGATTCACAATTCTAAATTTACGAGGTAAAGTTCAAAGAAATAGTGATGTTTTATTCATCAGCCATCTAGTCAAAGTCAATTACAAGTTTCTAGCTCTGAGGACCAACCAGTCTAAAATCCTTTAGTTTCGGCCCTGTCTGTGCCGCAAGATTTCTACTCTTCATTACCGATTCCTAATTTATCATATTAATATTTAAAAATAAAAAGTTATAATATTCTTTAAAATGGGTTAAAAAATTAATATCCTGTTACTGTTACTGTAAATATAAAGTATTTGTTTTATAAACCATAGATATTCAAAGGAGTATAAAGGGTATTATTTTTTTATTTTTTATTTTAAAAATTATTGGCGTGTATTGAGTCGGGAATAGATTTAATTTGTCCAACTTTAAATTTAATATAATCATCAACTCAAAACATTTAAAATATTTTTTTATATTTAAAAATAATTATTATTAATCTACTGCAAACGCTTGCTATTATGCTAAGATTTAGAATTTGTTGTCCTCTAGTTTTATTTTTGTATTTATTATTATTATCATCTTTATTGTGCTGTCATTACATCAACGAGTCCATGTAAAATATATCAACATTAATAAAAAAAAAATATATCAATATTAATCATCTAATAGATAATCTAATTATAAAAATTTAGGATTAAGGAGTTTGTTTTTCTTGTGGTCTCAGGTTTAAACCTTGTGGTTGCTAATATGATGGTTGCTGGAGGTTTACATGGTCGTTAACTTCGAGGCACGTGGGATTAGTCGAGATACGCTCAAGCTGACCGGAACACTCATATATATATATATATATATAAACATTGAAAGAGAATTACGATGAGACTATCACAGCCTCTCGTTAGAGCAAGGAAGAATAATTAAGACGAAGGGGAGAATGTGCCTTTCATTGAATACAAACCATTTGGTCTAAAAGATTGAACCAGAAAGTAAATTATTCGGTTTCATTGAATATGTGGTTAGGAATCGAGCTAGCGTCTCCATCTGTCAAGTCTCAGGCGGCACAAGTCTCCATGTTCTTCCTCGATGCGATTTATAGCCAGCCTTTCCTTCTTTTAGGAATCCAATTCTTAATGGTTTGAATTCTCAATTAATATTATAATATTATGAAAAAGAATGGTGATTATTTCCTTTCAATTATTAAAATAAAATGAATTAGTAATTAAGACAATCCTTATAAGATAACAACAAAATCGAATTCTTAAAAAAAAAAATTAATATTTATATGGATACCTAAAACCATATAAATAGGTTATAAATGTTTAAATCTTGTATTTAATAGGTAATAAATATAATAAAAATATTAAAAAAACCTGACTTGAAAATAATTATTTTTATCCATTCACGTATGTACTATATTCGTACATATAAAAAATAATTAAGACTTTCTAAGCCCAAATAGGAGTCTAAAAGGGCCCAATATTATTGATTTTGGGCCTTACAATGAGTAGTCTCAATTTCGCTTCTTTTCTTTTCTATCACCTCATTTCCTTCACATAATTTTCCTTGTTTTCTCTTGCCTTTGATGATAGTTTAAAAGGATTAACAGTTTTAAAGTTCAATTTAGAGTCTTCTTGTTTTATTATTCCTTTACTACCAAAAACAATTCCAACCAGTGTTATTAAATTTAGCTTAATTTTACGTGTTAATTCGATGATATATTGATTTAGATGAGTTTTAAATGAAATTGAAAAGACGTTGATCTGGTTCGCATAGTTAATTTGATAGGTTAACTTATCATTTAATCAGTTAACTAAAGACCTAATTGATCCGATAAAAATTTAGTTTGGATTTTTTAAAAAAAAAATAATATTATTTTAATTTTTAAAAATAATATATTAAAATAATATTGTTTAAGGTTTTAACTGGTACAATCAAATTAACTCAAACAACTTGTAACCCGAGTTTTGAATCAGATTATGTGTGAAACAATTTTAATAACTTTGATTTTAAACATCATAGCAAAATATATTTTAAAATTTGGTTTGTATTAATATCGTCAGGTTTGAATGGGATTTGACGGAGTAAACTAACAAAATGATCAAACCAAACATATTTTATTGAATCAATATATTAATTAATTAGATTAAGAGCCCGACTCGAGTAAAAACAAGTATCCTTTATTTTTCGATTCAATTCACCTAACCAAAATGAATTTAACAAATATGCTATCCATTATTCCACGTGAACTAGAGCGTGCCAGATGCATAGCCCCCACGTTATCTATTGACAATCATTTAACATGTCCTCGAATCTGTGACGTGTCATGTAACAAGTGGTCCATTTTATCAAGTGGCATGCAATGAATTAGGAATGAGAAATTTAAAGAATCTCGGGTCCAGATGGGCCCACCCTGCAATCCAGAGAAATCGAACCTTGCCCATGCCGCCTATATGAAAATCTGAAACACCAGGCAACCTGTCTGGTTCGTTCTTCACTGGTTAATCTGTCTCTGTATAAGGATGTTGATTTTTGTGTTTTAAAAAATTAAAAAAAAATTTAATTAATTTTTTTATTTCATTTTAATAAGTTAATGTCAAAAATAATTTTTAAAAAATAAAAAATATTATTTTAATATATTTTTAAATAAAAATACTTTAAAAAACAAATTACTACACTATCAAATAACTTCATAGTTGAAAAAATCATGTTTGAGGGCCGATATCGATGAATCACAACAATTTTTGAAATATATGAAAGGACTTAATCCCGAAGGGTTAGTTTTATTTCTCGTCAATATGTTTGTAACCGGCCACCACTGCTGTGACGTCTAGATATCGAACCTTTATCAATTCAAAGTTTCTTTTTCTTTTTCTTTTTATCGACGTTTTAGCTTTAAGGTAGAACTTGAATGGAAGGTCATATATTCAAAGATACTATTCCATTGTTCTATGATGATGTTTTAGCAATGCTATTAAATCCATGGAAGCAGGGGAATCTTGAAATTTCTTAGCCCAGTTCTTTGCCTCGTACGAAAAATTAGATACTCGCAGTTTCAAGCATCAATTCTAAAATAAATGTTTGTTCGAGACTATGATAACCCTAAACAAAGCAGGAAAAAAACCATTCACGAAGTCCATTTCCCAACCAATTCAATATAAACCCAAGTTAAGTGTTGTTTTGTAGTTATGAGCATTATAGTAACTTAACTTTGCAAAAAAAGAATAAAATAGAAAGCAATAACCTCAATCAATTAAAAATTATCTAATTCGCAATAATTGAGGGAGGGCGAATATGAAAGTTATTATAGAAAAAATTGGTAAATTTATTGTTTAAACTCATACTAATTGATTTGGTCAAATCATTTAAACCTGAGTTAATATTTTAACTTCATAACATGTGAAATTGAAAACCTGAGTTTAATCAATAATCTCAATTGTCAATCAATTTAATAAAAAATGATGAGATTGAAAAAAATTTCAAAGTTAAAAACTAACCAAAGCAAAAAAGAAGAAGAAGAAGAAGAAGAACAATGAGCACCAAACATGAAACGAGAATAAAATGAAGATGTGAAATTAAAAAAATAAAACAAATTTAAAAAATTATCTTAAATAAGAACAAATCAAAAGAATGAAGACCAAATTTGATAGGAAAAAAATTAAAGGAAAATGCAATTGAAAACAAAACAAAATTTGAGAAATTAATTGAAATAAAACAAATAGAAATCAAGAAAGGTGGGAAAAAAACAAATGAAAAATAACTTGATGGGCTAACATGAAAATGTGGAGAGTCAGACATGAATTTATAAGAGGAAAAAGAAAGGAAAGAAAAAAAAAAGAATGTCAGTGACGTATTAGAGGTTTGACAACAACTCACATCATACAGGAAGAAAGAGAAGGGCGAGACGAATCAAATGACACGATGGAAAAATATTTTTTACCACCAGAGTTAGCTACACGCGTCACCCGAAGACGGCGGTGCGGCTCATACTTTCAACACACATGTCACCACTTTTTGTGTTTTTTCTTAAATACTACTTTACCCCCGGGACCCAAATATTATTACAAAAAAATCATCTTGAAATTATGAATTAACCCCCTAAGTCAAGCTTTTGAAAATTTGAATTTAAGGGTAATAAAGTAGTTATACTATAACAAAAATATGAAATGTCCAAAAAATCATAAACCGAAGTTAAATTATTATTTATTTTTAAAAATAACAAAGTTATTTTACCATGCAAAAAAACAATAAAAAGATCAAGGCATTTCTTAATAATTAAAAAATAACAAATAAATCAAAGAAAAAAACCATTTTAGCTTTAAAAAGGCAATTTATTAAGAGGTTTTGCAAGAATAAAACTATCAATTCATAATTATAATCTACGATAAACAAAAATATATATCCAATGTTTTTCGCACATATTTTAGCCCTCTCTAGTAAAAAGCTTGGAGGTTGAAACCTGGGACGGGAGATAGAAAGATGGGGACCGGGGAAGGAGAGAGAGATTGAAAGACAGACTTTTTTTTCCCAACCGAGGAGAGACCGGATACTATGACATCAAATGACAAAGGTTATTTTAGTCATTGACTTACAAAAAAAATTAAAGAAAAGTTGGGTGTATGGAAAGAGTGGCCGTGCCTCTATTCTGTCTTGGCCAGTATCTCAAAGTGTGAACAACATTGCAGCGTACTTGTTAAGGTCGGCCAAAGATTTGAAAAAAATTAGGCTTCAAAACTTGATTTAAGTAAAAATTTTAATTAGATTAAATAAGATATTATATGATAAATCTAGTTTAATTTGACAAAGATTCTTAATAACATGATTAAACCAGATCAAGCAAATATATACAAAATCATAAATCACTCGATAATATTTAAAATAAACAAGAAAATCTTAAATATTTCTAAATATTTGAATATCTAAATATTTCTAAAGGAATATAAAGAGAGATTTCATATATTATATCAGGAAATATCATAAATATTAAATATCTTAATAAAAAGAATTAATCTGAATTTAAATCAATGATCTACTGGTCAGCCCGATCTGTGTTTTAGATGAATTCCTGGATCGGAGTGCGGACCCTCTCTCAGATTAAATTACATTTTTTGATGGAAAATACAAAATAGCAAGTCAATATCACGATAACTCGGCCTTCGTGTTGACACGTGTAGCCTCACACGCTTTTGAAAAATTCAGCGAAACGACAACCGACTCCCTCGCTGTAGCCTTTAAACTCAGCAATCGACCTAATTGGGTGGTGGTGTGTTGGACAGCGAGGTTTCCTCAAACTATTTACAAGTGGCATACTGGGCCCATGACACGTGTAAAAGACATTGTATGGTCAGAATTTTAACCACATACCCAATCTTCAAATAATTATATTATATACCTGAACACAATTTATAACAGAAAAGTAGAAAAAAAGACTACCTAGAAAATAAAGAATCATATGGCTATGCATTTTTTACAATAAAATTACTACTTTACCCCCATATCAGCATAACTGCTAGAAAGGCAGTTTGGTTATTTCATAAGCATTCAAATGTCATTATCTAATTCACGGGGTCATTATAATAATTAATATAATTGTACAATTAAATTACTTAATTGTCTTTGAGATTTATTTTCGTTTAATTATTTTAAGGGGTATTCTTGGTTTTTTATACTAGAATTACTATATTAACCCTACAATCATATTTTCTAAGCTTTGCATTAAGAGGCATTCTTTCCTTTCCTATAGGTTTTTATGTTATTATTAAGTTGGATTACGAGTAATTGAGTTTTTTTTATTTTAAAAAAAACTCACACGGCAGCATGCGGGACAACTCTATGCTCTTTAAGTAGCGTGTGAGGCTCTATTCGGTCTACTTTGGTTCTCATTCTCTCAATTTTTATATTTAATTTGGATTCTTCTGTGAATTTAATTATTCTTTATATTTTTACCATTCAATTCAAAGTTTGATGATATTTAAAGTTAGGTTCTCAATGTTTTGATTTTAAATTTTAATTCTTAACTTTTTATCAAAAAAAAATTTCAATTTCATACTTGAATCCATAATTATTTTTTTAAAATTTTTTCAAATTTAATTCTCATGCTCTTGATTTTTATTTTTTATTTTGGATTCTTTTGTTAATTTCATTTTTCTTTTTTATTTTACCATTCAATTCAAAATTTGATGATATTTAAGATTAGACCCTCAATGTTTTGATTTCAAAATTTAACTCTTAACTATCTTGTCGAAATTTAATTTGTTTTCAATTTCATCCTTATATCCATAATATTGATTTTTTATTTCTTCAAGTTTGGTTCACATTCTCTTGATTTTTATTCTTTTGTATGATTTTCTTTTTGATTTTTCCATTTAACTCAAAATTTTAGGTTGTCCTCTCAATTTTTCAGGAATCAATCCAGAACAAGTACTGGTCAGTGTCGTGTGAGTTGATTCAAGTTAACCCAAGTCAAATGAATTTTTATATATATAAAAAAGTAAGGAAGACATCATTTTGAAAAAAAATAAATGAAAATAATCAATGATTTTTTACTCGGTCTTGACTAGGTTTGCCATGAGTTTTCAGGTCACAAATCAACCTGTGTTTTTTTTATCATTTTATAATAAATCAATTCTCCCCAAATTTCTTTTCAAATCCGACCTGCCATAAACCCCGAGTTACCTAGGTCACGAGTCAACCCATCATTTTATTTTCTATTGGATTATCTCGCTCGAGTGACCTCTCTCGTGAGTTTTGATGACCTCACTTGGATTTGCTGGTGTTTTTTTTAGTTTTTTTTTTTTGTAAAATGATTTTTTCTCCTGAATTCCTCATATGTTTGGATTCTTGGGGACTGCAAATGTGATTTTTTTCAATATTTTTTTTTATAGTGTCAAGTTGTGAATATTTTCTTTTTAAAAAAACAATATATTAATAGCACTTCACATCGTTTTTTTGCTATATACAAAATTTAACCCAATCCACAATGAAGCAGAGAACACCTATCTAGTTAATTGTATGCTTCGATATTGCTAATATCTTCTATGTTAATGCGAACACCCACCACACACAGAATAATGCAGAGAACACCCCAGAAGTGAAATCTGTTTCCTCTTCTTCTCCATGTTTGGGACCTACAAAATACTAGAATAAAAAAAAGTGCCATATGTAACGTGAAGGGACCAGGCAAGGTGCATGATTCCCTCATCAAAAGGATAAGGAGATAAAGGTGGATATGCTTCAGCACCTTTTGAAAATTACGCAAATACAAGGATTTGGGGATATGCAGCTGTGAGGAAAAGGTAGGACCCCCATTAGCATGCCCACACAGCTGCTTCCTTTGGATTATTACATGACATAATCAATGAAAAAGACGAAGCATGAAATTACAAGAAAAGGAAAATCTTAGCCTAATCCTTCAGAAGTTATCCTTGAAAAGCAGCCGACCTCTTGAAAATGGTGTTTCAAATGAAATGAAAAGGGAATTCTATGTCACCCGCGGTTTCAACTCGTTCCCAATTACAGATTTTAAATGTGATTAGTGATTGTAATTAAGAATGCATGTAGATAGTGCTAGTTTATAATGTTGTGGTGCGCCACGGCTCAAGTTAATTTAAAAAAAAACAAATATTTAAGCCATAAAAAACTACTAATATTGTTATTAAACCTAATTTAACTAATTAACTTTGAAATTTTTTAATTTAACTTTTTATTTTTTTTTATCTAACTTTTTATTTTTTTTATTATCAAATACCTTATTGTGTTTGTTTCACCGCAGATAAATCTCTCGTCACTTGACAAAAGACATTAGTCCCTGAAGATTTGGTAATATTTTATTTGGTATGTACAAGTTAAGAATTCTTACCTGCTAGCAATTCAAAACGTAAGAATTTAGTGGGGATCGATGCAAATAGGTTATTGAGAATTTGTGATTTACCAGCCAACGGTTTTTATTGGACTCTCCCTTTAGAATTTTTATTATAAAATCAAAATGTAAAAATCAATACTGTAAACAATACTGTAGCTAAATTAACATCCTTCCATTTTATTGGGTTTTTTTTATTTATTTTACATACATCTATTCTTGTTTTTTTTGTTTTTTTATTATTCAAGTTTTTCTTGATTTATTGAATCAACTAGATCACATTCAATTAACTTCTACATAATTTTATTTTATTTTTATACTATACAACATGATAACAACATCTATTTATTTTTTTTACATTGAAAAAATTTAATCTAGCTCGCAGTATAATGTGCTAATGAGCTAAGTAAGATCCATGGGTGATAACCTTAGTGGATTAATTATATTTCTATATGAATGCAGGAGAAATAAACTAAAAGTATCTCATAATTTCTATTTGTAAGTATCAACCAGATCATTAGGAATTTTCAGTATATTGTTCACCTATTCATATCAAAATAAAATTCACTTTTATTTGATAATAAGTTTCAGGACAATGCACCAAAGTATCTCATAATTTATCTCGTAAAGAGAGATTATTGGATACTTCCAATTTCCAAATTTCTTTTTCATGGATAATTATGGTATTAAGTATTACTTTTATATAACGAAGGAAAATATACTAAAAATAAAATTTATTCGATACTTCCAGTATAACGTTAAAATAAAGTGAAATCTAGTATGATAGCTATTCATGGGTTTACTTTTTTGATGTGGTGATATAATAAATTAACAACACATAAAAAAACATCAACACAATATTTTCTAATTACTACACCAATTTTAATATTTTCATAGTGTGTTAAAATTTCTCTTGAGACAATGTACTTTCTCGAGTAAAGTACAGGTTAGTCTCTAAAATCTTGTAGAACGTATTAAACAATCCTTTTAGTTTTAAAAATAATTAATTAGTCACAATGTTTTTAAATCTATTTTTAGCTTAATCATGTTCACCTATTTCATGATCCTTTTCAATTTATCCTTTTTAAGAAATATAAAATATGAAGAGATTAAGATATTTCTTAAAATAAATAATATATTAAACTAAGCATGGTTAATACTGGTTGAATGATTAATTAATTAATCTTGAGACTATAGAAACTAATTGATTCTTTTGCAAAATATAAGGGACTACTTTATAATTTACTCTACATACTTCTTAATTTGCTTAAAAGCACTTTAAAAAAAACATTTTTTTTACTTCAAATTTTGTTTGGGTGTTTTCATATTGTTCTAATTTGTTGATATCGAATATAATTTTTTTAATAAATATTTTGATGCATTTCTAAATGATGTGTGTAAAGGTTTTATAAACCATTAATTATTAACCACAAGAACTGCTTATGGCATTGGAGTTTCATTATATAGAAAAGCTTTACAAGAGTAGAGATAAGGAAATAGTTGTTACATGCTATACAAGGAATTATATCTATACATTCTATAATTAGAATTAATCAACTCCTAAACGTTGCACAATCAACTGTAATGCCATGATTTTCTCTTTAATGCTTGGACCGATTCTCTCCTTGATTGTATGCAGGAAATGAGTCTGTGTTATCGCCAATACTCCCCTTCAAGTCAAGCGTGGATGGTAACACGCGAAGTTTGGATCTAAAGAGCATAAACAAAGATTTTCATGGATTTTTAGTGAATATGTCTGCAATTTGCAAGTTGGATGGCATATGTTGAATCTTTAAGACACCATTGCATACTAACTCGTTGATAAAGTGAATATTAATGTCAATATGCCGAGATCGCTTTTGAGCTACCGGATTGTGAGCCATGAAAATGGCATTGGCATTATCAAAAAGTAGAGTGGGCCTATCTGGTGGCTGAATCTGTAAGTCCTGAAGAATGTTTAACAACCATTTACCTCAGCTGCAGTGAGGGCTAATGCTCTGTATTCAGATTCTGTAGAAGATCGAGATACAGTAGATTGCTTTTTAGATGTCCAAGAAACTAGATTATCACCAAAAAATATGGCATAACCAAATGTTGATCGACTTGTATATGGACAGCCAGCCCAGTCGGCATCTGAAAAAGCTGAGATGTTGAAGGTGGTGGATGGAGTGATTTTGAGACCAAAGTGCAGAGTTCCTTTAACATATCCGAGGATCCTTTTTACAGCTTGAAAATGGTGTTCTCTTGGGGCATGTATGAATTGACTTACTGAGTTTACTGCATGTGTTATATGGCCTAGTAATGGTTAGATATTGAAGTGCACCAACTAAGGATCGATAGGTAGTTGGTGAATAAAAAAGATGGCCATCAGTGGTTAAATGATGGGAAACAATCATGGGAGTTCCAACCGGCTTG
>Ga0307510_10000586_pt1 | contig 36743 bp, 35 predicted proteins | sample 12_EM_MG_FD_207224 | JGI IMG/M metagenome (GOLD analysis project Ga0307510, IMG submission 207224) | Populus trichocarpa ectomycorrhiza microbial communities from riparian zone in the Pacific Northwest, United States - 12_EM | ecosystem: Host-associated > Plants > Roots > Unclassified | place...
TGGGTAATAGCCTCAGGCTCCAGCTTTCCGGCCCGGACATCCAGGGCCAGACTCTTGACAGCTTCGGTCAGCTCCCACCGGCTGCTGTAGCTCAGTGCCATGACCAGGTTGAGCCCGGTATTCACCCCCGTTAGTTCCAGCGCCTCTTTCAGCTCCAGACGGGCATATTCCGGCAGCATAGTCATATCCCCTATGACATGCAGACGTATATTGTTCTTATTCAGGGTGCCCACTTCCTTACGGATCGTCTCGACCAGCAATTCCATCAGACCAGTGACCTCATAGGCAGGCCGATCCCAGTTCTCCGTAGAAAATGCATACAGCGTCAGATAACCAATGCCCAGCTCAGCACAGCCTTCCACGATATCCCTCACGCTTTCCACCCCGTGAAAATGGCCAAACAGCCTGTCCTGGCCCTTCTCCTGAGCCCAACGGCCATTCCCGTCCATAATGATGGCGATGTGGCTGGGAAGCTTCTTCAAATCTATTTTTTCCTTCAAAAGGTCCATAGAAGGCGTTTATTGATTGGCAAAACCGGACCCCGTCCGGTTTTGGGCCACAAAGATACATTATTTGGCGCTTTGGCTTAGGTTAAAAGTAGCCGTCGCGCCAAATACTGTTATTAGATCTAATACATTGGCCTTCGGCCAGCCGGACCGTGTCCGTCTCTGTTATTTGGCGCTAGGACACTTATAAGAGGTCAGATTAAAGCTGAGCATGACCTGTGCCGTAATATAACTGTCCTTTTGATTGGAATACCCCCTCTGCCTGCCCTTGATCCCGATCGGCTCCCCCGTCGCCGAAGAACGGTCCTGCATCGCGTACCAGAGGGTCGGTGACCCATCCGGCAAGGTCTGTGGCTGAGCATCAGGCGCATAAGTCTTGCTCACATCGTCGAGATAGTCCGTTGTAGTAAACCGGTACAACACCTCAAAACCCAGGTTCATCCGCCGGTTAAGACTGTATTTGACCCCCACGCCAAACGGGAAAGCTACAGCCATTGAGCCATAGGTCTTGCGGTCAGGATAGGCAGCAGAGCCCTGACCCTCCGTCCCCAACGGACGCAGATATACTTTTTGCCCCTGGTAATAGGCATAAGGATCATAATTAAAGACCCCCGCCCCAAACGTAATATAGGGTGTAAACCGATTGTACTCACTTCCCGGGACAAACTTGAAAAAGTTAAAGTCCCCCTGCACGGCCAACTCCCAGATATTACTGTTAAAGCTCAGGTTCCGTCTGAGCATAAACTCATTCGAGGTATTATATTTATCCGAATACCCCACAAAAGCATATTGACCACCCACCCGCACAGCCACATAATTCCCAAACTGCTTCCTGAAAAAAGCCCCCACCGCCGGACCCGGCCGGTTGAAGCGTGGGTTGGGGTTCAGATCCCCGAAATAATGTGCGGCACCCAGCGAAACCCCATATTCCCCTTCCTGCACAAAGGCCTCTTCCTGCGCAGAAACCCGCAAACAGATCACCATTGCCAACAAACTGCCCAATAATAGCTTTGTCATGATTAATAATATATAAAAATAGCTTAATTCGAAAAAGGCCGGGCTTTCTACGGGATAATTGGAGGGGAGTCATCGCAAGCAGTCAGAAGCCAGTCGTCGCCGGCAGATCGCAGGCCTGGCGAGGTCAATTCCTGGTATCAAGTCCCCAGGATAGCTTGCCCCTCAGCGTCTGCAGAAAATTATTTTCATTCAGGCGGATAAGGCTAAGCGTAAAGGCTTCGCTGCGCACCGCCAGCTGAACTTGTTTGTCTACGATCTCTTTTCGGGAGTCCAGGACGCAGATGAAATTCTCAGCCCGCCCCTCCACCTCAAAAGAGATGATATTATTATCCGGTACAACGATGGGACGCACGTTTAGATTGTGTGGAGCCACAGGAGTAATAACAAAACTGGCCGAATCGGGGAAAACTACCGGCCCCCCACAACTCAGAGAATAACCCGTTGACCCGGTTGGGGTAGCTACGATCAGACCATCAGCCCAATACGTATTGAGAAATTCTCCATTGAGATAGGTATGTATTTTGATCATCGGAGAAGTATCCGTCTTGTGGATCGCAAATTCATTCAGCCCGTAAGGCACATCCCCAAACAACGGCAGGTTGGCGTCAAGATGGATCAAAGACCTCTTGTCCACAAGAAAAGTACGATTGGCCAGCGCTGTCACCGCCGTCGTCAGCTCCTCCTTGCCAATGCTCGCCAGAAATCCCAACCGGCCAAAATTAATGCCCAGCACCGGGATATTTTTATCTCTCACGAGCGAGACAGTGTCCAGCAACGTTCCGTCTCCCCCCAGGCTGATGATAAATTCGATGGATTCATCCAGGTCATCCGAACAGGTAAAAGAGGTAATATTCGAAGGAAGTACCAATGCCGGCCCTATCTTCTCCAGAAAAGGCTTATACATCACCGGCTGCAGGTTCTGGCGGATCAGCTCGTCAAACAGACGCTGAACCTCGCCCTTAAATTCATATTCAATAACACGGCTATATATTGCTACTTTCATTTGGAATATTATGTCTCAGAAATCATTTCGAATGTGTAAAAATAGGCCGTTTTGCCCTAATTGATTAAAGCTATAATCGAACTTGAAACTAAGATCATAAAAGGTAACAATATCTATTCCAAACCCACCAGTGTATAACATCCGGTTGACCAGGGAATTGTCCCTGAAATCCCTGTTATACGCATATCCATAGTCCGAAAAGGCCGTAGCATATACACGGAAAGGAATATGGTCATGGGAAGCACTATGGCTACTGACAGGGATATTAAAGTTCAGCAGCTCACGGAAAAGAGTATTGCGGACAATGCTGCCGGCCGTGCCGTCGATGACATACCTATCCAGCCCCCGGATATACATGTCTCCATAACCGATAAGAGTCTGGTTATAGAAGGGCTGACTAAGCGGTCCCTTGAGCATATTGATATTTTCGACGCCGAACCAGAGCTTCCTCGCCAGCGGCCAGCTTCGGATCAGGCGAGTGGACAGGAGCCATAAGTTCATGTCACGGTTGATGCCACGCCGGGTAAGAGAGGTTTCGAATATAATTCCCTTCAAAGGATAAGATACATAGTCGACGTCAGTATAATTCAACGTATAGGTCAGCTGGGGATAGATGACCTTTCTTTTGTCATTGTCAAGATAATGTGGGTTCCAGACAGTGACGACGCTGTCGATCGTGGTCGATACCATGGTGAAATTAAGGACATGCCTGACTTTTAGCCGGGGCCGGTAAAAGTACCGGGCAGAAAAAGACAGCTGCTGGCTGAGATACCTGCCCGCATAGGCCAGGGTGTCAGAGTTGATAAATCCCTGTTGATTATTGACGGTCCGGACATCCAGCTCTTTCTGCGCGATATAGTTAAACCCAAATCCAAATCCATGTTTGAGAGACCTGTCGGCATAGGGCTGGTTATAGTAGAGTTCAAATTGTCGGGCATATCCGGTGATCAGCCAGGCCGTCAGATTATCGTTGCGACCGGTAAAATTATAGTGCGTGAATTTTCCCCCGTAGTTGACCCTGCTGAGACTATAGTGTTTCTGAGACCAGGCAGTGAAGTTGCGGTCCACAGGCTTGAAATAAGGCACGGGAAAGATATACCAGCGTTCCTTTACGTCAATTTCAACATTGACATTGTACCCGCTGAAGTCCTTGACATAAAGAATGACCTCATTAAAAAGATGGGTGTTGATGAGCCGGTCATGAGCAGTACGGAAGGCGGTAACCAGCTGACTGAGCGTGAGAGAATCGCCTTTTTTGAACGACAGCTCCCTCTCTACGATATAATTTTTCGTTTTCCGGTTTCCCTGAATAATAATATTTCCAATTGTCACGCTTTGTGCGGAAGTATGAAGGAACAGACAGACGGGCAGGATCATCCATAAGTACTTCCAATCCTTCTTCATTACCATAAAAGGGGAATAGCGATCAGGTCTTTAGTTATTTCAGATATTCAGGTAGTTCATCAGGTGATCGTAATTGTTGCGAAGCTCATTTTCATACAACTCCTCACCAAAATAGTATTTTATCTGGTATTCATAACGCTGAAAGGTAGCCACAATATCAGATATTTCAGCCTTATTGATCCGCAGGGTTATATAGAAGTTACCGGATGATGAATCCGCGTAGGTATTTAGCTGGATGATCTGCGCATCATTGGTTTCCACCAGCTTGCTGATCTCGGTGAAGGAAAAGCTCACTTTTTCCATCTCTAATACGATGATACCACCCAGGTCGCTGACACCCGTCGTCCTGCCCAGCTGCTTCAGCAGATCAGTGGCGCTGATCGCACCCGCATATTCCAACTCCCCGCTAATGACAGGTATAAGAGTAAGGCCATTTTCATTGACCAGCTGCACGGCTTCGAAGAAAAAAGCATCGGCATGCGCCGCAATTTTGGAAAAGCTGGGCTGTAACTGCTCCAGCAGCATTTCATCATTCTCCACATTCAGCAGGTCGTCTTCACTCACCAGACCCGCCAGCTTGTCCTCCACGACGACCGGAAGATGTGTGACATGGAAATCCGCCATCAGGTCCAGGGCCTGTGACACAGGGTCATTCAGGTGCAGGGAAGGAATAGCGGCAGATATGATCTCTTTGTTTAACATGGGTTGACATAATCACTATAATATAGACGAAAAAACTCAGACTACCGCTGCCGGCTCGTTCAAATTTTGCAAAAATTTATGCAAAATAGTATTGAACTCTTCCGGTCGCTCCATCATCGGCGCATGTCCACATTTGTCAATAAAATGCAACTCGCTGTTGGGGATCAGCTTGCGAAACTCCTCACCAACAAAAGGCGGTGTGATCGAATCATTATTCCCCCAGATAAGCAGGGTGGGTTGTTTTATCTGGCTGACCTCTTCGCCCAGGTTGTTCCGGATCGCACTCTTGGCCAGTGCAATGATCTTGACAGCCTTGATACGTACATTGACGGTCTCATAGAGCTCATCTACCAGCTCCTTGGTAGCAAAAGCCGGATCATAAAAGGTTAATTCAGTCTTTTTCTTGATATATTCATAGTCCCCGCGTTTGGGGTAGGTATCTCCCATACCGTTCTCAAAAAGACCGGAACTGCCAGTGAGGGTCAGCGACCTGATCCGCTCAGGGTGCCTGAGCACATACATAAGGGCGACATGACCACCAAGGGAGTTGCCCAACAGGTTGATATTTTTAAAATCCCGGTATTCGACGAACTTATGGACGAACTTCTCCAGGCCGCCTACCGAAGTATGCAACAGATCCAGGTCCAATAAAGGCAGCAATGGCACCACCACTTTATATTGCCGGCGAAAATAGTCGATCTGACCGCCGTAATTGCTCAACGATCCGAACAATCCGTGTAATAATAACAGCGGCTCGCCTTCCCCTTCCTCGATGAATCTGAACTTTTCTTCTTGTTTGATTTCGTATTGCATCAGCTAATAAGATTCTATCAATTATCCGCTAAAATAAACGATTTAACCCAAAAAAACGCTTCATAAACCAAATGGTTTTCCTGTATCATAGTTTGTTACCAAGGTGGCCGAAAAAATCTTCCAGCTGGGCAAACATGCCTTTGAACCACGGTACAAATTTACCAAATTCATTAATTACTACCGGCCCCCAGGGGCGGATAAAGGAGTAGGTTACAGAGGAGGAGAGGGTATCGGCCGAAACGAGATGCACCTGCACCGCATAAAACAGCAAAACACTCAGTATTATCGTATACAGCACCGCAAACAAAAGCACTCCTGCAAGCTTGTTGAGCCAGCCCAAAAGGGCAAGATCGATGGCTTTTTCTGCAAGACGACCTCCCGCACGAACTCCGATGACCACGACTATAAATACCAATAAAAAGGCCAGCACCGGCAACCAGCGGGACGAAATATGTGTGTGCTCTCTGCCATAACCAGCGACAAGAGTCGACAGCTTTATCGCAGCCGCAAGCCCGATGACCAACGCTACCGCAGCAACCACAGCAATGATGAATCCCTGTCTCAATCCCCTGAGAACAGCCAGGACCATAAACAACAGAAACAGGACATCAATTGACATTATTTGGACAATAACTCTTTTGCAACAGCGCTGATCGTCTTTCCGTCAGCCTGCCCCGCAAGCTGTTTGGTCGCCGCTCCCATCACCTTCCCGATATCTGCAGGAGAAGATGCCCCGGTTTCCGCTATGATCTTAGCCAAAGCCGCCTTCAAAGCCGCTTCATCCATCTGCTTGGGAAGGAACTTTTCAATGACCGCGATCTCCTCCTCTTCCTTTTTAGCCAGGTCGGGGCGATTTTGCTGCTGATAGATCTCCAGCGAATCCTTACGCTGCTTGACCAGCTTCTGCAACAGCTTCGTCTCGTCATCCTCTTTTAGCTCACCACCGGCGCCTTCCGAGGTCTTTGCGATAATTATCGCCGCTTTGATGGCACGAAGGCCCCTCAATGCCCCTTCATCCTTTGCCAGCATAGCCGTTTTCAGGTCGGCCATTACCTTTTGTTCTAAAGCCATATGACTATAAATTATAATTTATTCGTCTTCAATTGTTGTTCCCTGAACTTTTTATAAAAATCCTGGGCAAATTGTTTCATATCATTGACCTGCACAGGGTCCTGGGTCGCCCTTTGCCAGGTTTCAGACATCGTCATCAGCGTCTGATAGAAAAAGTCAGCCATTTCGTCGACCATCATGTCCTTTGTCCAAAGATCGATCCGTAATGCGGATTTATCAGCGCCATCCCAAAAAGCCAGCATCATCGCCTTTGCCTTACGGGCATTTTCAGTCCTTGAATCCGTTGCATTCCAGCGAATGTCTTCGGGAACTCTGTCCTTGTCAAGAGTCACATCAATATTAATGGAAGAAGTTGCCATAGAAAAATTTTAGCAAGCCGCAAGTTAATTGATTATTAGATACTACCCCGATATTGGCTGCCGGGTTCCCGGCTTAAGGCAGCAGCTATTTCCGCCAGCGTCTCCTGTGCACTATATACCGCTACCCGCGAACATCCCTTCCCAATAAGGTCCTTCCGCAATTCCTCGTCCTTATAGACAGCCATCAGATGCCCCGCGAGTGAGGCCGGATCACCCTTCTCCGCTACCAGGACCCCTTCCCCCGCCCAATCCCTGAACCCCGATCCCTTTCCGATGATAACAGGTACCTCCGCCTTCCAGGCATTCAATACCGGAATACCCAGGGTCTTCCTTTCAAACGGGAAAAGAAGAGCATAGGCAGCGCCGGTCAACCGGTTTTCTGCATCCTCAGGCTCACACCAATGGATATCCTGCCGGTACTTATAGGTCTCGAGACGATGGCTTAGTTCGCTTTCCGGCGATGGCTTCCTGCCGGCAAGGATCAGCTGCAAATTGGAAAGCTGTCTTTTCTTGAACAATGAAAAAGACTTTAACAATTGAGTGATGCCCTCCTCATCGGACGCAGCGACATCCACCAGAAAATATTCCTTCCCCGCAGTATATTGCTGTTTTATTACCTCTTTTTCGGCTGAGGAAAGAGGCGCAACCACCTCCGAAGGCCAGGCCGATACTACTTCGAATTTAGCCGGATCTATCCCCTCGACCTGCCCCTCCAGCCAGGACTTGTCAGCCGCCGAGAAACAAAACAACAACGCCGCACGCGACAGACTCTCCCGGAGACGACCGGTATATAAAGACAGATAACCCTTTCCTTCCACCGGATTTGCCTTCTCCGGCATCCAGAGACACTGCGGTATCGTTCGGGTCGACCCCGAATCATTCCGCGCCGCCCCCGAACCACCTCGGGTCGCAGCGGCTATACCCCCCGTTAGCATGATCCAATCAACTTTGTGCTTCCTCGCCAACCGTGGTATCAGCCGGTCATACCAGATCCGCCATCCCATCCGGCCCGGAAAAGCCCGGTGGACCAGGACAGAAGATCCTGCCAGCTCAGGAATAAGATGCGGCTGATACGACTGGTCTGCCAGGAATAGCCATTTCACCGCCTTATCCCTGCTAAGGGCCGCTGCAGCTGAAAAAATGAACCGGGTTCTTTCACTGTCCAAACCCTCCGCTAAAAGAGGGCGGCAGTCCAAAAGGATGAGCATAGCGCAAAGGTAATTCAGGTTGCCCTATCCGAATGGCAAACGTTTTATCCACAATTTGTTAAAACTAAAACATTGACATTCAGACAATTGAATATAACAAATGTTTTGAAAAAATGTGGTTTTTACGATGCAGCCGGATTGGGAAGTACCGCTTTGGCTTCATTCTTGTATGTGTTTAACTGTAGTTATTAATCCGTTTTAATCCGATCATCCGTTTAAAATTCGTGCCTATGAACCGTGTGTACCCTCATTTGCTTGTTGCTTTCATTTGTATAGCGGCAACGCTTCCGCAGATTTGCATTGCGCAATGCGGCTGTCCCCACCCGGACACGCTCACCCAGGTAGTTCCCATCGACACTTCCAATGCTCCCAAAGTACTTATAACATTTAACCAGTTTAACGATCCGACGGGAAAGACATTCCTGGCCTGTATGACCATTCAGGATACCATATCGGTGGTGTCCTCAACACTGGCAAGGAATAAAGCCGTTGGCGGGATTACCGGGGCCAATTTTACCGTACAGATCAGTGCCAAGGTAACCGGTCCTCCCAGTATAAATTCCACGGGCTCCAATATCCTCCCTTACGGACCGTATGACTTCGGCCCTTCCGGCACAACCGGTATTCCTATGGACAGCGTCGTGATGGGACCGGATACCATCCTTAACAAGAAGGTGATCACGGCCAGTCCCAGCAACCCGGCGCCATACGAAGGAACGGGCACCGTAAGCGATACGCTGACATTCGGCGGCGGCGCCCTCTCTGATGCCGGCACCTCTTTCGATTATAGCATACGGTCAAAATACTGGGGAACAGCCATTATCAGCTTCTATGTCTGCCCGGCCGTAGCCCTGGCTACTTCCATAGAAGATTTCACGGCATCCCTGAATGACAACTCTATAATCCTGCAATGGATATCAACAAACCAACAACCCAATACCCAATATGAAATCCAGGTCAGCTCAGACAGCAAAAACTTCTACAGCATCGCAAAACAGGAAGGCGACGCTTCTGCAACAGGTACTTCTACAAAATACCAATATCAATACAACCCTGATCCGACTGATGTGGGCAAACTCTATTTCCGGATCAAAGAGACGGATGCTAACGGGAAAATAAGCTATTCGGCCATTTTACTGGTGGATCCGACAAGCAGCAGCAATGGTCTTGTCACCTACAGGACTTATCCCAATCCTGCTACCAATAGCATTTTCTTCCAGTTCAGCAGCGGTCAGACAGGACGTTTCCTGACTGAATTGATCAGCACTTCCGGCCAGGTCACGTATAAAAAGACCGTTACACTGACAGGCACCAACCAGATCAGGCTGGACCTGAATCCCCAACCGGTAAAAGGGCTTTATTTCCTGCGAACCACCGACCTCAGCCATAACAGGCAATTTGTAAACAAAGTGTTTATTGAATAGTTTCATAGCTTATCTTCATCCCGAGGCTGAGCCGGGCTACCCCAAAGTAGCCCGGCCATTCTCATTATTATGGGCCTTCGGGCCTTTTCCCTATATTTGTTACCTAAATTGAGTGTATGGAATATAATACCACGCGGAATCACCTGGTGATGCGTGAATACGGACGGCACATCCAGAAGATGATCGAATACCTGCTGCAGCTGGAAGACAAAGAGAAACGCCAGCGCAATTCGATGGCCGTTATCGAGCTGATGGGCTTTCTTAACCCGCACCTGAAAAATGTGGAAGACTTTCGCCATAAACTCTGGGATCATCTTTTCCTGATCTCCGACTTTAAGCTGGAGGTAGCTTCGCCTTACCCCATTCCCACCCGCGAGACATTGCGGGCCCGTCCCGACCCAATGGGCTATCCAAAACGCTACCCCAAGTTCTCTCACATGGGCAAAAATCTCGAGCTGGTCATCAATAAAGCCCTCGCAGAAGAAAATCCCGACAAACGCAATGGTTTTGCAAATGCCATCGCCTATTACATGAAACTTGCCTACAACAACTGGCATAAAGAAACCGTACATGACGACGCCATCCAGCAGGAGCTTTCCACACTGACCGGTGGCCAGCTGGAATTTACGAATACCCCTTATGTTAAGTCATTCCGCCCCAGCGACAACCGCGAACGCGAACGCGGCGGATATGGTGATTATCGGAATAAAAGGAACCAGAAGTTCCAGCAGCGCAACAATAACCAGCGCAATGACCGGAATAATAATAATGACCGGGGCAACAATAAATTCAAAAAGAAAAGGTACTAGCTACTATAATCGAAAACATTAATTTTACGGCGATAATGATAAATGTCATTATCGCTTTTTTTATGAATTCATTCGAAGTCATCGGAGGCAAGCAACTAAAAGGAGAGATTATTCCACAGGGAGCCAAAAATGAAGCTTTACAGATCATCAATGCCGTACTGCTTACACCCGAAAAGGTAACGATCTCCAATATTCCGGATATCCTGGACGTCAACCTGCTCATCGACCTGCTGGGCGAAATGGGCGTAAAGATAGACCGGCAGTCACGGGACACCTGTGTATTCCAGGCCGATGCCGTAGACATCGATTACCTGCGCAGCGAAGCCTATCGCAACAAGAGCGGACGGCTCAGAGGTTCGGTCATGATCGCAGGCCCGATGCTGGCCCGCTACCGGAAAGCCTTTATCCCAAAACCCGGCGGCGACAAGATAGGCCGGCGACGACTCGATACCCATATCATCGGCTTTGAAAAGCTGGGGGTCCAGTTCAACTACCAGCCGGAAGATGGCCTTTTTCACCTCGAAGCCCCGCATTTAAAAGGCTGTTACCTGCTGCTCGATGAACCTTCCGTCACCGGTACAGCCAACATCGTCATGGCAGCCGTAATGGCCGAAGGAACCACTACTATCTATAATGCCGCCTGCGAACCCTATATCCAGCAGCTTTGTAAAATGCTGATCCGCATGGGCGCCCGGATCCGCGGTATCGGAAGCAATCTGCTCGTAATAGACGGGGTTGAATACCTCGGCGGCACCGAACACAGGATGCTGCCTGATATGATCGAGATCGGCTCCTTTATCGGCCTGGCGGCCATGACCCGAAGCGAGATCACCATCCGCAACGCCGGCATAGAACACCTGGGGGTCATCCCGGACAAGTTCAGACAGCTGGGTATACAGCTCGAATTCCGCGGAGACGATATCTATATTCCCCAGCAGGATCTCTATGAGATCCAGACCTTCCTCGACGGTTCGGTGCTGACCATCTACGACAATCCCTGGCCAGGGTTTACCCCCGACCTGCTGAGCATCGTCCTCGTCGTAGCCACACAGGCCAAAGGATCCGTTCTCATCCATCAGAAGATGTTCGAAAGCCGCCTTTTCTTTGTCGACAAACTGATCGACATGGGCGCCCAGATCATCCTCTGCGATCCGCACCGCGCAGCCGTCATCGGCATGGGTCGGGCACACCAGCTGCGGGGCATCACCATGAGCAGCCCCGATATCAGGGCCGGAGTAGCCTTGCTGATCGCCGCCCTCAGCGCAGAAGGAAGAAGTGTTATTCAGAATATCGAACAAATTGACAGAGGCTACCAGCACATCGACGAAAGATTGCGACAGCTGGGCGCCCAAATCAACAGAATATGAGTGAATCACAACATACCAGCGACTCACAACAGATCGCCGGGTCATCAAAGATCATCATCATTACCGCCCCCTCAGGAGCCGGCAAGACTTCCATTACCCGCTATCTCCTGAACAAATACCCCGAAAAACTCGCCTTTTCCGTCTCGGCAGCAACCCGCTCACCCCGCAATTATGAAAAGGATGGAGAAGATTACTACTTTCTCAGCCTGGATAATTTTAAACAGAAGATCCAGCACAATGAGTTCGTGGAATGGGAAATGGTCTATGAAGGAAAATATTATGGCACCCTCAGATCCGAGCTGCAACGCATCTGGCAGACCGGACGAACACCCCTGCTGGACATCGAGGTCAAAGGAGCCATCCATATCCGGGAACAATACCCCGATTCAACCCTGGCCCTGTTCATAGAACCACCATCCGTGGATGAACTCCGCCGCCGCCTGGAAATGAGGGGCACGGAAACCATAGAAAGCCTGCTCGCAAGAGTGAATAAGGCGTCTTATGAGATCTCTTTCAAACACCATTTTGACCAGATCATCGTAAATGACGACCTCAACAAGGCCTGCCGTGAAGCGGAAGAGGCTATCGACAGGTTCGTTGGGCTAATTTAGAAATATCAATTTTTCCTATTACTTTAGCACCGTATGATCAATACAAATACCCTTATCTGGATTGTGATAGCGTGGCTTATGATCGCATTTTTTGCGGGCATCGAAGTCGCCTTTGTACGGGCGAACAGATTAGCTATTGAACTAAAAAAGAAACAAGGGCTGAACAGTGGCATCGTCCTGTCGAATTTCATGGATCATCCCACCCTCTTCATCGGAACCACTATTGCCGGCTACAATATCGCCCTGGTCATCTTCGGCCTGATGATCGGAGAGACCTTTCTCCCACTCTGGAACTGGATGACCACAAAGATCCACATACAGGGCGGTTATGTAAATGCGATCCGCCTTTTCGCTGAGACCCTCGTCGCATCCCTCTTCATCATCATTTTCGGCGAATTCCTTCCAAAAGCATTCTTCAGCGCAAAAAGCGATTCCCTCCTGAGCTTCTTCGCCAGACTCATGGAGTTACTCACCCGCTTCTTCTATCCCATCGCCGGCTTTTTTTCAGCAATATCAACCTGGATCCTGAAATATGTTTTCAATGTCCGCATAGACGACCGAAAAGCAATATTCTCCGGTACCGACGTCGAACATTTCCTCGAACAAACAGGAGATTCGGAAGAAGATACAAAGGACCTGAGCCTTATCAAGGCCGCCATGGCCCTCCCCAACGTCCGGGTCAGAGAATGTCTCGTGCCCCGCAAAGAGATCGAAGGCATCGACATGAACCTGACCATGGAAGAGGTCCGGAAAAAATTCGTCGAGACCCGCCTGAGCAAGCTCGTCGTCTATGATGGCAACCTCGACCATGTGACTGGCTATATCCACCAGCTCGACCTCTTCAAAAGCCCTCCCTTTATCAAATCGATCCTCCATCCCATTCCCGCCGTGCCCGAAAGCATGAGCGCCACCGACCTGATCAACAAGTTCAGCCGGGAAAGGAAAAGCATCGCATGGGTAGTAGACGAATTCGGCGGCACCGCCGGCATAGTGACCATGGAAGACCTGCTGGAAGAGATCTTCGGTGAGATCCGCGACGAATACGACACCGAAGAGTTCGAGGAAAGAAAACTCTCCAATGACGAATTCATTTTCTCCGGCCGCCTTGAGCTGGATTATATCAACCGGAAATACAACCTTGACCTGCCGGAAAATGAATCCGAAACACTCTCCGGTTATATTATCAACCAGCACGAGACCATCCCCCACCTGAAAGATCGCATCATCCTCGGCGACTATGAATTTGAGATCCTGAACGTTAGCGATACCCGAATCGAAGAAGTACGGGTAAAAGTGCTGAAATAGCCTGTTATAGCGGATTTTGAGCGATCAGAACAGCCCGTGTTAACCTATGTTAACCCGTGGTTAAACAGCCTCCGTTTTTTCTCCATGATATTCTTTTTGATCACCTTCGTTCTCGTAAGGCAGCGGCCAGGGAAACAGCGAAAAAATGATCTTCTCCGGCAAATCTAACTGACGGCCTTCACCATAAAAAGATATTGTCCCTCATTAACCCTGAGGAGATGTTTTTCATAGGTCAGTTAGGAGTAAACAATGCACTCTGTCATGGAGTGCTTGTTTTTTTATATACCTGCCTGCACCGGGTTTGGCATTTTCAAATTAACTTCGCGAAGCTTTTTATGTGCCGGAAATGCGCTTTCCAAAAAAAATAGCGCATCCCCGGCAAAATATTAATGATTGTCCTTCGGACGAGGCCCTTCCAGGGCCTCAACCCCCAAAACGGGAGGACATTCGCTTTGAATATAAAAAACAATGGCTTTTAATCTGTTAAACAGGAATCCCGACGGGGAAGAGATGTCTTTTGTAGATCACCTGGAGGCCTTACGCTGGCATATCGTCCGGTCGGCCTTTGCTATTGTTATAATAGCCATCGTGCTCTTTATAAAGATGGACTGGATCTTCGATATTGTCATCAGAGGCCCTATCCGGAACGATTTTGTGAGTTATGTCGGCTTGTGTAACCTCGGACACCGGCTCCATATGGGCGATGCGCTCTGCCTGCAATCCGTCAAAGGCCTGCAGCTACAGACCACCCAGTTCAGCTCCCAGTTCATCTCCAGCATCAACATTGCCGTCATCGGCGGCTTTATCGTCGCCTTTCCTTATGTATTCTGGGAATTATGGCGCTTTGTAAAACCCGCCCTTTCCCAAAAAGAGCTGAAAAGCAGCCGGGGAGCCATTTGGTGGGTCAGCTTTTTCTTCATGACAGGAGTCGCTTTCGGATATTTCCTGCTGGCGCCCTTTACCTTCAGCTTCCTGTACAACTATTCCCTCGGAGGATCAGGCGCGATCAGAACCATCCCAACCCTGGATGATTATATCGAGAACCTCATCGACATTATTATAGGCTCCGGCCTGGCCTTCCAGCTTCCCCTGGTAAGCTATGTCCTCACCAGCATTGGCCTCGTTACACCCAGGTTCCTGCGTGTCTACCGGAAATATGCCTACGTAGCCATCCTTTTTATTGCAGCGATCATCACACCTTCGCCGGACTGGATGAGCCAGACCATCGTAGCATTACCCCTCATCCTTTTGTATGAGCTGAGTATCCGTGTATCGGTTCGCGTCACCAAAAGACAAGAGAAAAGAGATAATGAAGAGTGGAGCTAATCCCAGATAGGGCCATCCCAAATAGGGCCACACCCAAAAAAAGAATGCCGACCGGGGGGTCGGCATTCTTTTTTAATATCCTCTTCGCCTTTGCGATCTATTCTCCGTGCTTCTTCCGGATCTCCGTCTTCATCTGACACCTGTCGATATCCGACCGGTAGTCCTTTATCTTCTCATCGTTCTGACTCGCTAATATCGCCTTCTCAAAATAAAAGATCGCCTTCTCATAATTCTGCCGCAGCTCCTCCGACATGGCAAAACGCCCATATACCCACGACTTGTCGATCGTACGGACCCGCAGACAGCGTTCCAGATGCTGCTGCAGCTCGTCGAAACGCTCCATATCCATCAGCAACGCTGCAATATGGAAATAAGAATGCGGATACAGCGAATCACACCTTACAGCCGTGAGAAAATGATTCTCCGCCTTGGCATAATCATCAAACTGTGTTTTGTACAACCATCCCATGGAATTATGCGCCGGAGCACTATCCGGCTCTTCATAAAGGATGCTTTCATATTTCTTGAAAGCTTCCGCATAGTGGTTGTTCTTGATATCTGCCTCGGCCTCCAGGTAAAGCTCTTCTGAATTTGCGTTCATAGTCACATGCTTTTATTTTACCACATATTTTACCAGCCAAGCACCCACGCAAAGATCAACGGGGCGACAATGGTGGCATCACTTTCAACAATAAATTTCGGCGTGTGGATGTCCAGCTTACCCCAGGTGATCTTTTCATTCGGCACAGCACCGGAATAAGACCCGTAGGAGGTAGTAGAGTCCGAGATCTGGCAGAAATAACTCCAGAAAGGCACATCATGCCATTCCAGGTCCTGGTACATCATCGGGACCACGCAAATAGGGAAATCACCCGCAATGCCACCCCCGATCTGGAAAAAGCCAACCCCCTTTCCACCACTGTTCTCACGATACCAGCCCGCCAGCCAGGCCATATATTCGATACCATTTTTGACAGTACTCGCCTTCAGCTCATTCTTGATGACATACGATGCAAAAATGTTGCCCGTTGTGCTGTCCTCCCAGCCCGGTACCACAATGGGGATATTTTTCTTGGCCGCAGCGACGATCCAGCTGTCTTTCGGATCAATTTCATAATACTGCTCCAGATCACCGCTGAGCACGACCTTGTAAAGGAATTCATGCGGGAAATATCGCTCCCCCTTCGCTTCAGCATCTTTCCAGACCTTTACAAGATGTTTCTGCAACCGGCGAAAAGCCTCTTCTTCGGGAATACAGGTATCCGTAACACGGTTGTAATGGTTTTCCAGCAAATCCCATTCTTCCTGGGGAGTAAGATCCCGGTAATTAGGTACTCTCTTATAATGACTGTGGGCAACCAGATTCATCACATCCTCTTCCAGGTTCGCCCCTGTACAGCTGATGATGTCGATCTTGCCCTGGCGGATCATTTCGGCCAGAGAGATCCCTAATTCAGCCGTGCTCATAGCACCGGCAAGGGTAACCATCATTTTACCCCCTTCCAGTAAATGCGTCTCATATCCTTTGGCAGCATCGACCAGGGCAGCCGCGTTAAAATGCCGGTAATGATGCGTTATGAATTGCGAGATGGGACCTTTGTTCATGATTGGGAAGTTTTTTTATTGTGGACCGCAAAAATAGTTGATTTTTTCCTATCCGGAGGACCCGCGATAATCCCCGAAAAACAAGAAAGCCCCCTAAAAAGGGGGCCTTCTTCCAACTAAAAACTAACCTGGGAGAAACAGTTGCTGCAAAAAATGTTTCTAAATATTTTTTTTGCAGCAACACTTCTTAATGTCTGTACACTTCGTGTACGAACTGGACTCCGTCCAGTTCCGGTTATATATTGAGTTATCGTATCTGCATTATTGTATCGAAACTTTCTTCTCCTTGCTAAAAACGCTCCAGAAGCTCGTGCCCTGAGATTTCAATACGATCTTTTTTTCACTGTTCTCAAGCGTTATATAATAGGTCGTCTGGTCATCTGTTGCAATCTCAAACAGATCGGAGATCCAGTAATCCGAATAATCTTTCTTCAGATCCGAAAGCAGGCTTATCGGCAGCTGATCAGAAACTATATTGCGAACCACAGCCTGCAGATCACCATTGGTATTGTAATAAGCAAAAAGAATCTGGCCATTCAAAGAAAAGGTCGCTCTTGTATAAGTATCCTTCTGCTCCCAGATGATATTGCTGGCGCTCGCAAATTCCCTTTTAAAAGAACGGAGAGCCTGTTGATTAACTACTTCATCTTTGTTACCAGCGAAGGCGCTGAAACCCATCATAAGCATTGTAGCGATGGATAAAAAAAGCTTGTTCATGATCTTGTTTTTTACTTTTATAAGTTTTAAATGTCTTTTTCTGTTTTGAGCTCTTATATAAGACGCACCGATTTCTTCCATGTTGCAGCAAACCAAAAATTTTTTTTCACCGGCCCCGAATCGCTATTTATATAAGAACTGTAACTAAGACGAGGGCAAAACTATTTAGGTTACACACGGTGTGCAAGCCAATATTGACCAGTGGCCAACAAATGTTACCGAATGATAAACAAGGACGACGCTAAAAAGTTCACATACACGCTGAAATCCCCGTCCATAAAGGGTTAGCGACGATTTCTTAATGAAAATATAAAATCGTCATTCAAGCTGTTAAAATCAATCTTCGGCAGAAAAGAATTAAATTGTAGCAATGAATTACCTGGCACATGCATATCTCTCGTTTGGAATACCGGAAATAACAGTGGGTAATATGATCAGTGATTTTGTCAAAGGGAAAAAAAGATTCGACTATCCTGCCCGCATACAGCAGGGAATATCTTTACACCGATCCATCGATGAATTCACTGATACGCACGTCATTACCAAACGCGCCAAACTGGTTTTTAAAGAAGCCTACGGCCTTTATGCCGGCGCTATCACAGACGTTGTCTACGACTATTTCCTCGCAAATGATACCCTGACCTTCTCCAACCACAACCAGCTCCTGGCTTTTGCACAAAAAACATATGCGCAGATCGGAGATTCACAGGCCCTTCTTCCGGAACACTTTGCCCGTATGTTCTATTATATGCGTACCCAGGACTGGCTTTATAACTACCGGCTTAAAGAAGGCCTCTATAATAGTCTCGGTGGCCTCGCACGGCGGGCCGCCTATATGGGAGACGCCGACAGAGCATGCCGGCTTTTTGATTCCAACTATGCCGAATTACAGGATTGCTATACTGCGTTTTTCCCTTCTTTAAAGGATTTTGCCCTCCGTACCCTGGAAAAGCTTCAGCAAGACAAGGAATAGACCGGATCATCCGGCTCTGGCCCCGAATCAAGGAGTCTCTGGCCGCAGATCACCAGTCTCTGGCGGTTATTTGTGAAAATTGAATAATTTTGTGATATGAAGCACATCGTCGTATTAGCAGGCTTTTTAATAAGCGTGGCCCTGGTTAGGGCACAGTCATCCGGAGGTTTATCCTCCTCCCTCGACAGTTCCCCCCTGGACATGAGCTATTACCCCATCGACTATCCCGTCCTGAAGATCCAGGACAAAATGAGCGAGCCACTCATAGCCCGTGTAGTGTACAGCCGCCCGCAGAAGAGGGGAAGGAAGCTGTTCGGAGAGCTGGTAACCTATGGCCAGGTCTGGCGGCTGGGAGCCAATGAAGCTACAGAGATCGAATTCTTCCGGGATGTAAAGGTGGCCGGCAAACAGCTGAAAAAAGGCCGCTATACCCTCTATGCCCTGGTCAATACAGACAACTGGACCATTATCTTTAACAAGGAAACAGATACCTGGGGAGCATTCCGGTATGATAGCGCAAAAGACATCCTGCGTACGGTTGTCCCTGTGGAAAAACAATCCGAGGTCACAGAAACATTCTCTATCGTCTTTCAAAAAGCAACAGGCAAGGGCACTAACCTTGTCTTTTGCTGGGACGATATTCTTGTCAAACTGCCTATCAGCTGGTAAGGGCATCACCCAGGCTTCACCCGGGCACTGACAGCAGCATCAAACGCAAATTCCTCCTATGTGCGGTATAACAGGCATTCTTTCCAACAACCCGGTGAATATCACCGACCAGCGGCTGAAAAGCATGACGGATGCCATCGCTCACCGCGGCCCTGACGGAGAGATGACCTGGATCAGCGACTCCGGACTTGCCGGCCTCGGCCACCGGCGGCTTTCGATCATCGACCTCAGCCCGGCAGGAGCCCAGCCCATGCACTACCTGCAACGTTATACCATCGTCCATAACGGAGAGATCTATAATTACCGCGAACTGCGCGACCTGCTCCAGTCCAAAGGTTATACCTTCTCCTCCCGCACCGACACAGAAGTGATCCTCGCAGCTTATGACCATTATGGTACGGGCTGTCTGCAACACTTTGACGGAATGTTCGCCTTTGCCATCTGGGATGAAAAGGAAAAAACGCTTTTTTTGGCCAGAGACCGATTCGGAGAAAAACCTCTTTTCTTCTACCGGGATGAAGAACAATTTCTTTTTGGAAGCGAATTAAAGGCGCTATGGGCCGCCGGCGTCAAAAAGGAAAGCAATAAGAAAATGCTTTTCAATTTTATTACGATCGGTTATACCCAAAATCCTGGAGATGCCTTCGAAACCTTTTTCCATAACATTTCAAAATTACCGGCCCGCTCCTTTCTTCTTTACAACGCCCTTACCGGGGACATGGAGACGACTTATTACTGGGATATCGAGGTCGGCCATACCCTCCAGTGTAAAGAAGGGGAGGCCATCGACGAATTCAGCCAGCTGCTGCTGACTTCGGTAAACAGACGATTACGCAGCGACGTCCCACTCGGCACCAGCCTCAGCGGAGGACTGGACAGCTCTTCCATCCTTGCCTGTATCTTACAGCAGCCGGGCGCACCGGCAAAGCTGCCGACCTTTTCCGCGCTGTTCCCCGGCTTTGAAAAAGATGAATCCAACTTTGTAAACTTACTGACCAGCCATTTCAACCTCGAAAACTATCCGACAACACCCGTGGCCGACGATCTGATCCGGGATTTTGAAAAACTGGTCCATCACCAGGAAGAACCGTTCACCTCTTCCAGCATCTATGCCCAGTTCAGAGTGTTTGGACTCGCCGCAGACCATTCGGTAAAAGTAATGCTGGACGGACAAGGCGCCGACGAGCTGCTCGCCGGTTATCACAAATATTACAACTGGTACTGGCAGGAACTTTACCGCAGCGATAAAAAAGCATTCGCGCTGGAGCTGGAGGCCGCCCGCGAATCAGGAATCTATGACCGCTGGACCTGGAAGAACCGACTGGCCGCCCACCTGCCCGTTTACGCCGGACTCTTCCTGAAAAAGAAACGGACATCCCAACAACGCAGAAGCAGTGATCTGTCCCGCGGTTTTGTCCGGCAGTTCGGCGAATCATATTACGACATCCCCCATTTCGACCGCCTGAACGGCATCCTCTATTACAATACTTTCATGAACGGAATGGAAGAACTGCTGCGGTATGCCGACCGTAATTCCATGGCACATGGTGTTGAAGTACGATTGCCTTTTCTGAGCCACGAACTGGTAGAGTTCGTTTTTTCTCTACCCGCCCACTTTAAGATCAGGGAAGGATGGACGAAATGGTTGTTGCGAATGAGCATGGAAGATTATCTTCCCGCAGACATCACATGGAGAAGAGATAAAACCGGTTTTGAACCCCCGCAAAAAGCCTGGCTCTCAGACCCCAACCTCCAGGAATATATCCGGGAAGCCCGACGGGAGCTCGTAAAGGCAGATATCCTGAATGACTCGGTCCTCCACAAAAAAATTCAGCCGCACGAAGCTCATGCGGCTGAAAATCACGATTGGCGTTATCTTGTTACGGCAGCCTGCCTGAAGAGCTAGACTGCCGCCGGCGACCCGGGAGCCGGTAATACCTTAATTCGCTTTCTTGTACTTTTCGATGATCTGCATGTTACCATCCGCATTCGAACGGACAGTGATCCAGGAGGTCTCGTCCTCCAGCTTGATATAGTATTCAACAGCGCTGTCAGTAGTCATTTCTGTTACACCGAATACTTTTTTATCGCTGTATTTCTTCTGCAGACGACAGAGTATGCTTACAGGCAGATTCTTCTCCGTATAGTATCTCAGCGAGCTGAGAAAATTACCTTCCTTATCATACTCGATCTTTGTAAGGATATCCCCCTGTTTAAAATTGACCATGTATTTGTCTTCCTGCTCAGCCCATTTTACCTGCTGAGCATCAGGGAAGGTTTGCTTAAAAGCCTGTAATAACTTGTCGCTGATGGCAAAATTTTCGTTTGCAAATACTCCGGCAGAGAGAGATAACAAGCAAACCGTAACGAGGAGATTCTTACGGATAAAACTAATCGGTGTCATGATTTACTATTTAAATTGTTTCTAAAATCAATTTCATTTGATCCCATAAAGCTAGGGTGTTGTACAACGGTAGTCAAGGGAATCTACACGTCTGGTAAGCGTTAAACCAGTATTGGTGAGGGTTCCAGAGCCCTCGTCTCACCGAAAGCGGTGAAAAAAGTTGCGAAACCTGCTAATTGATCTCCGAAACCGTATATGTCATGTTGCACCTCCGGGGTTAAGCTTTTGTTAAACTGGATGATCGATTTTTACTTTGTATCTTTATCGCATGAAACTCTCAACTAAACTTATACACGCAGGGGTAGAGCCCGACCCTTCCACCGGCGCCATCATGACTCCCATCTATCAAACATCCACCTATGTGCAGACCGCACCGGGCGTCCACAAAGGTTATGAATATGCCCGTTCGCAGAACCCTACGCGCAAGGCGCTGGAGTCAGCACTGGCACATATCGAGAATGGCAAACATGGCTTGTGCTTCAGCAGCGGCGTAGCTGCCACCGATGCCGTGCTTCGCCTCCTCGTCCCCGGTGACGAGGTCATTGCAGCCAATGACATGTATGGCGGCACCTATCGGCTTTTCACAAAAGTCTTTGAAAAGATGGGCATCCGCTTTCATTTTGTCAACATGCAGGACGCTTCAGCCATCCAGCCTTTTATCAATGACAAGACCAGGCTGATCTGGGCAGAGACGCCAACCAATCCGCTGATGAACATCGTCGACATCGCAGCCCTCGCCGCCATCTCCCGGCCACGGAAAATATTATTCTGCGTCGACAATACTTTCGCCACTCCATATCTCCAAAACCCGCTGGACCTTGGAGCAGACATCGTATTACATTCTGCCACAAAATATCTCGGCGGCCACAGTGACGTGATCCATGGCTGCCTGGTATTGAACGATGACGAGCTTCGCGAAAAATTATATTTCATCCAGAAAAGCGTAGGAGCCGTACCCGGACCACAGGATTGCTTTCTCGTTCTCCGCGGACTCAAGACCCTGCATGTACGCATGGACAGACACAACTCCAACGGAGAAGCCATCGCCCGCTGGCTGCGTCAGCACCCAAAAGTGGGAAAGGTCTATTGGTCCGGCTTTGAAGATCATCCCGGATATGCCGTTGCAAAAAAGCAAATGCGGGGCTTCGGCGGTATGATGAGCTTTACCTTAAAAGACGATAGCATGCAGGCAGCTACAAAACTGTTATCCTCGACCCGGCTTTTTGCCCTGGCGGAAAGTCTCGGCGGGGTAGAGTCGCTGATCAACCACCCGGCCAGCATGACACATGCATCCATACCCCGGGACGAACGTATAAAGAACGGACTGGGAGATTCCCTGATCCGTCTCAGCGTTGGCATCGAAGACGTGGACGATCTGATCGAAGACCTAAACCAGGCGATTGGCTAATTATACCAGACAGGAGCTCCGGATTTTCCTGGACAGAAAAGTAGCTGAATACAACCGGCCATCTTTTATTACAGATGACCCGGTTAGTATTCCTCATCGGTTTACCCAAAAGCAGGACATCGAAATAGCCGGGTTCTTTACCGCTATTTTTTCCTGGGGCAACCGGAAGACTATTATTGGCAAAACACAGGAGCTGATGCAGCTGATGGATCAGGCGCCTTATCAGTTCGTCCGCTCACATACCGACAACGATCTGAAAAGGCTGCTCGGCTTTAAACACAGGACCTTCAATGCGACCGACCTGCTGTATTTCATCGCCTTCTTTCATCATCACTATGCAAAATACAAGTCGCTGGAGGATGCCTTTTTGCTGCCCTGGGAACAACGCAAAGAGTCCGCAGGAGAGCCCGCTGGTGCCAGCAGTGCAGGCGGCACCATCAGCCCCTACGACCCCGCCTCAGCGCTCTCCGCCTTCCACCATTATTTCTTTAGCCTGGAGGACGTTCCACCGCGCACGCGCAAACACATCGCCTCCCCCGAAAAACACTCCAGCTGCAAACGGATAAATATGTTCCTGCGCTGGATGGTTCGCAAAGACGACCAGGGCGTGGACTTCGGGCTTTGGAGCCGTATCCCGGTAAACCGCCTTATCTGCCCCCTCGATGTACACGTAGCCCGGGTAGCCAAACGCTTCGGCCTGCTTACCCGGGAACGATCAGACTGGCTGGCAGCCGTAGAGCTGACAGAAAACCTGGCCCTGCTGGATAAAGAAGATCCCAGCAAATACGATTTTGCCCTGTTTAGCCTGGGCGTTATGGAAAATTTTTAACTCAGTTTATGAACGCACCCACCGACTCTCTGGCTTTGATAAAAGACCTCAACCAGTCCTATGGCTGGGAACTGACCGACTCCTTAACCATGCAGGAGCTGGAAGCCTTGCTGGCCGAAATAGTAAATGGATGGATCAGGTCAGATTTCACCAGACTCGTACAGTTTCTTTACCGTATTGACATCAGCGAGTCCAGACTCCGCCAGTTGCTGGAAGAGAATACCGAAGAAGATACCGGTCAGCTGCTGGCCAGACTGATCCTCGAAAGGTTATGGCAAAAGATAGAGACCCGGCGCCAGTACAAACCGGGAGAAACAACAAGTGATGAAGAAAGATGGTAATTACAGTCACCAGACCCACACCGTCGCCCGGCCGCCCAGGTCTTCCGGAGCATTTCAGAGCTAGTACATTAATTCCTTAACCTTCTCTTTGTCCTCTTTTTCCTTCTTAAGATCGAACATGGTACCAAATACGCGGTCCCAGATGGTGCTGCTCACACCATATCCTTTATGCTCGTCCTTGTAATGGTGCAGGTGATGATTGCGCCACAACGGCTTCATCCATTTGAAAGGAGGGTTCCAGGCATGAATTGCATAATGCATGCTGCCATATAGCAGGTAACCCAGGATAAAGCCTGGAAAGAACATAAAGACATTAGTACCAATAGTCACACGCATCAGCAGGAAGATAGTCGAGGAGATGATCAGGCTCGGAACAGGAGGCATAAAAAGCCTCTCTTTATCCCTGGGGAAATGATGGTGATTACCATGCAGCGTGTAAATGAACTTCTGCGCCCGCTGACTATCCGCTATCATATGAAATACAAAACGATGCATCAGATATTCGAAAAAAGTCCAGAAGAACATTCCTCCGAGGAAAGTAAGTGCAAGTCTCGCAAGAGGATACCCGAGCGTAGTGCCACTATAATAAAGTGAATAAATAATTACAGGCATGTACATCCCCCAGATGACCAGTGGATGGGTCTTTGTCAACATTTCCAGGTACTGATTCTTAAACAGCTGAGCCTGCCCTTTATTATTTATCTTCTCGAATTTCATGGTAATTGGTAATTGCATGCAAAGGTACGAATAACCTGCCAACAATCAGTGACACCCGACAGGCCTGGTTATCAATGGTTTCGGGTCGGACCAGGATCATATTGCAGCCTAAAGTCCTTCAGATCAGGAGTATGTGCCCTCTTCCTCCCCAGCTCATAGTTGTAAAGGATCTCCCCCACTTCTTTAAAGAAGGGGTAGCCGATCTCGTCGAAGTCATATTTATCGTCATTCAGCACCCCGTCACTGTTGACATAAATAGTTCCCGTAAGCATAAATTCCACATTGTGCGTGAAGTCGGCGATATAGGCGATGTCCGTCAGAAAGCCATAGGCCCAGCCCGGCTTATTAAAGATCCGGATATAGGGAGGGATGGGGCTTCGGCCGGCTTTGAAGAGGAAGAACTTGGTATAGCTGTCAAAATACTCAGCCGTATCATAATGGGGATGGACCGACTCCCGCGGGTATTCGGACATATATTGATAAAGGAAGCGATAGTCATCCGGGCTTAATCGAAACCGTCTGCCCGCAGGCACCGACTGCGGGAAAAGCACGGACTGAAGCACTAGCTGCGCATCGGCCAAAGGGAAATTATTATGGCGGGTGAAATCCATGGGTTGATGGATCAGGGAGTCATGACGGTCTAAATAGGCATTGCCCAGCAACGCAGGGTGGCTGAAGTCAAAATTTACAGTGCTATAGGCCGGCGCCTGGCTATACAGGGTCTTGCCATCACGTACGAAACGGATGGGGTTGGTATGCCTGTTTTCGTCCTCATTCATAGGTACAAAACGGCGGGTGATGCGTATCCCGGGATAACCCAGCTGCCAGAGCCGGCGATCGATCCCCTCCTGACCAAGAAACTCATAGAGCCGGCTATAGGCATCATTGTCGCTGACAAGGAAGATCTTTCGGATATATTGAGCTATGGAAGGAAGCCCATCGATCGAGCTGGTATCCCGCCCGACCGCGCTCTGACCGCTGTATGCGCTATCCGTCAGCATGGGCGTCTCCCGGTCGACGCCATAACGGGCCAGCGAGTCTATTTTTTCAAGAGCCAAAAAAGCCAGCGGCATCTTGACAGTTGAAGCAGGATTAAAATACTCCAGTGAGTTGACCCGGTAATTGTAATTATGGAAACTGGGACGGTTATGACGATCGCGATCGATCCGCGTATAGATCAGCTGATAGCGGAATGAATCCGGTTTGTCCAGTACTCGCCGGAGAAAAGGAGAGGCTTTTGCATATAACAGGTCCCGAAGAAAGGCATCGGTCTTTTCCCCGCCATTGCCGGCAACAGACTCCTGTGCCTCGACAGACACGGACAAAAGGACCACGAAACCCAGGCAGAACCCGACGAATCTCTTCATAATTCCAGCAAATTTATTCCTTTATCTTTGAATGCATGAAGCTTGTCTCTTACTTAAAAGATGACCAGGCACAGCTGGCTGTCCTGGTGAATGATGTACTTTACGATATGGAGCTGATCCATCCCGATACCCCCGGCAATATGGGAATGTTCCTCAATTACTGGGATGACCTCTTCCCCATCGTCCAGGCCGCCGGGCTGGGCCTTGGAGAAGGGCAGGTCAAACTCTCAAGAGGTATCCCGGCCGGCAGCGTTCAATTGCTGGCGCCGGTTCCTTTTCCTCCATCCTGCAGGGACGGGTATGCCTTCCGCCAGCACGTTGCAGCAGCAAGACGCAACCGCAAAGTGCCAATGATCCCCGAGTTCGATCAATATCCCATCTTTTACTTCACCAATCATCATAGCATACAAGGCCCCGGAGACATCCGCTGTATGCCGGACCATTTCGAAAAGCTGGACTTCGAGCTCGAAGTAGCCATCGTTATAGGAAGACCCGGCCGCAATATTCCCGCCGCCGAAGCCGACAACCACATTGCCGGTCTGATGATCATGAATGACGTCAGCGCCAGAACCCTGCAAATGGAGGAGATGCTGCTCAATCTCGGGCCCGCCAAAGGCAAGGACTTTTCCACGGTGACAGGCCCATGGCTCGTGACCCCGGATGAGCTGGCGGAGTTTGAAGTACCCTGCAAGGAAGGACATACCGGGAAAAGCTGGAACCTGCGGATGCAGTGCCGCGTCAATGGCGTTTCCGTCAGCGACGGCAATCTCGCCGACATGGACTGGACCTTTGCCGAGATCATCGAAAGAGCCTCTTATGGGGTCGACCTGTTTCCCGGCGACATCATCGGGAGCGGAACCGTCGGAACAGGCTGTTTCCTCGAGCTCAATGGCACCGGAAAACTCAACGATGCCAACTACCAGGAACAATGGCTGAAAGAAGGCGATGTCGTAGAGATGGAAGTAGACGGCCTGGGCATCCTGAGCAATACCATCGTAAGAGAAGACAGCAACATGTCCCTGCTGGCTATAAAAAAGCGTTAACCATATGCGTATCGACCTAAAGGACCTCACACCCGTCGAACGGCAGCATTACCTGCAGTCCGCTGTGGCCCCGCGCCCCATCTGCTTTGCCAGCACCATCGACAGATCCGGACAGGTAAATCTCAGCCCCTTCAGCTTCTTCAATATTTTTGGCACCACTCCGCCCATCCTCATTTTTTCACCTTCCCGGCGGGTTCGCGACAACAGTACCAAACATACCTGGCACAATGTATTGGAAGTGCCGGAAGTAGTCATCAACATCATCGACTTTGCCATGGTACAGCAGGCCAGCCTGTCGAGCTGCGATTATCCAAAAGAGATCAACGAATTTACAAAGGCAGGATTTACCGAAGAGCCAGCCACCCTCGTGACCCCACCGATGGTAAAAGAAAGTAAGATAAAGATCGAATGCAGGGTGCTGGAGACAAAAACCCTCGGAACAGAAGGCGGGTCCGGCAGCCTGGTCATCTGCGAGGCCCTGAGAATGCATATCGACCCCTCAATACTGGATGACAACAAAAAATTCATCGACCAGCGCCGGCTTCAGCTGGTAGCCCGGCTTGGCGGAGACTGGTACTGCCGCACCGATGCGCAGAGCCTTTTTATAGTGGAAAAACCCAATACCCGCCTCGGTATTGGCATTGATGCGCTGCCTGCCCCCATCCGGACAAGCAAGGTCCTCACCGGCAATCACCTCGGAATGCTGGCCAATGTGCATGAAATGCCGGCGATAGACCCATCCTTTGATGACAGCCGGCTGAAAGAGATCTTCCAATATTATTCCGTCAGCCCGGAAGAGATGGAAAACGAGCTGCATTCCTATGCCGCCCGCCTGCTGGAAGAAGGGAAGGTGGACGCCGCCTGGCAGGTATTGCTCGCGCTCAATTAAAAGTTGTCAAAATATTTTCCCTTTTTAATAGGAAATTTACGGCTCACCTTTTTTCTATGCCGATAAATCCAAAGAAATACATGAGAATGGCTGTGGATATAATGAAACAGTCAATTCCTGAAACCCGCATTGATGGGAAATCCTGTCCTAAGGTTGGAGCAATCCTTGTCTCTCCGGATGAAAAATATATTGTGACTGCTTTCAGAGGAGAATTAAGAGGAGGAGATCACGCTGAGTTTACTTTACTTGAAAGAAAGAACCGGGATAAGGATCTAACAGGGTATTATATGTTTGCGACGTTGGAACCATGCGCCCCCGGCGCCCGACGTCATCCCCAATCAGGCTGCGCAGAAAGAATAGTCAACGCTCGCATTGCAAAGGTTTGGATAGGAATAGAAGACCCGGACCCGACAGTCGACAGAAAAGGGATTCGATACCTGCAACAAAGCAATATTGAGGTCGAAATGTTTGATGAAGAATATCAGGAAGAGATAAGATATGAAAACAAAGAGTTCTTAGCGCATGCCATCGTGAGAGCCACGGAAGCTAAGTCGACCAAAGAAGTTATCTTATCCCCACTTGAACAACAGGTCCCGAACGTTGAAACAAGTGATTTGTCCCAGGAGGCGTTAGAGCGTTATATAAGCAAGGCGAAATTGCCTTATGAATACAATTCCAAAGAATTTTACAGGTTTCTTTTACAGCAGGAGCTGCTTGTTCATGATAAACAATCCGGCCACCTAAATCCTACTGGTCTGGCCCTTCTTCTATTCGGTAAAAACCCACGGTTAACATACCCACAGGCCGTAGTCAAAGCGGAAGTACGGCGCAGGAATGCAGAGTCAAGGATAAAAGACTTTAATGAACCGTTGGTTTTGCTGCCTGAAAAAATAGAGGAATGGATTGAGGAGGTGATTCCCTCTACAATTTCAAGAGAACAATTTGCCAGAACAGAAAACTATGAATATCCCATATCTGTACTAAGAGAGGCCGTAATTAATGCAATTGCCCATAGAGATTACGACATTCAACAAGCAAAGACTTATCTTATAATTGAAGAGGACAAGATAATCGTAAGAAGTCCCGGGGAACCCGTCAAACCTATCAAATGGGACGATTTTAAGAATTTCAAAGCTCCTTCCTTAAGCCGCAACCCGAAGATCATGAGTATTTTTAACCAAATGACTTTCGTGGAAGAGAGAGGCATTGGCATGAGAGAAATGAAATCACTTCCTTCAAAATATCAGCTTCCGCTTCCCATTATAACCCGGAAGGAACCATATATTGAAATCTTATTTCCCCGTAAAGAGAATTTCATAAGAGAGATCATAGGAGAAGATAGGCATGCAGAACTGAATGATGAAGAAGAAAAAGGGCTTTTATACTTGCACAGTAAAGATTTTGTGTCTAAAAGAGAATATGCTGATCATTTTAAATTTGATGATAAAAAAGCCCAGCGCCATTTATCCAAATTTAAAAAACTGGGATTGGTTTTGACCAGGGGCAACGGCCCCTCTGTGAAATATAGAATGGCAGATAAATCAGCATAATCTGGACAATTATCCGGACAAACTGTCCAGATAGATGTCCAAATAGGCTTTTTTGGATGAAAGAAGGCAACAATCTGGACAAAATCAAACCTTAAATGTCCAGAATCTCATATAAAATTGATTCTTGATCAAATAATTGGACACGTTTATTTTCATTTACCTTTGCCGCAATTTTGCAATCGTTTCGGACTATGAGCACATTACAACTATCAGAGCAGGAGAACATCCGGCGGGAAAAACTGGCGGAACTGACCCAATTAGGCATCGACGCATACCCCGCACCTTTATACCCCGTCAATACGACCGCAGCTTATATAAAAGAAAATTATAAGGAAGGCATCAACAATTCTGACTTCACCGAAGCCTGCATCGCTGGCCGCCTCATGAGCCGCCGCGACATGGGAAAAGCATCCTTTGCCACCCTTCAGGATAGCACAGGTAAGATCCAGATCTATATCAAACGGGATGAGGTTTGTCCCGGCGAAGACAAAATAGTATATGACAAGGTTTGGAAACACCTGCTGGACCTCGGTGATATCGTCGGTGTCAAAGGATATGTCTTTACCACCAAGATGGGAGAGATCTCCATCCATGCAAAAGAATTTACCCTATTGACAAAAGCGCTGAAACCGCTCCCCGTCGTCCGTGAAAAAGAAGGCGAAACCTTCGACGCAGTAACCGATCCGGAATTCCGTTACCGCCAGCGTTATGCGGACCTCGTGGTCAACCCACAGGTAAAGGATGTCTTTTTGCGCCGCACAAAGATGATCAACGCCATTCGCACCTTCCTCAACGAACAGGGCGCGATAGAGGTCGACACACCTGTATTGCAGAGCATCCCCGGCGGAGCCGCAGCCCGGCCCTTTATTACCCACCACAATGCACTCGACATCCCCTTATATCTCCGCATCGCCAATGAGCTTTATCTCAAAAGGCTTATCGTAGGCGGATTCGACTGGGTCTATGAGTTTAGTCGCAATTTCCGCAACGAAGGCATGGACCGCACCCACAACCCCGAGTTCACAGTACTCGAATTCTATGTGGCGTATAAAGATTATCTGTGGATGATGGAGACAACCGAAAAGCTCCTCGAAAACGCAGCCATCGCAACAAATGGCAGCAGCAAGACCCTGGTAGATGACAAGGAGATCGACTTTAAGGCCCCCTATCGCCGCATCACCATGTATGACGCGATCCGCGAATACACCGGGTTTGATATCAGTGGTATGGACGAGAAAGGTTTGAGGGAAGTTTGCCAAAAGCTGAATATCCATGTAGATCAATTCATGGGTAAAGGAAAGCTGATCGATGAGATCTTCAGCACAAAATGTGAAGAACACTTTATCCAGCCGACATTCATTATCGACTACCCCGTCGAAATGAGCCCCCTGACCAAGAAACACCGCAGCAGCCCCGGCCTGGTCGAACGATTCGAGCTGATGGTCAACGGGAAGGAAATAGCCAATGCCTATAGCGAGCTCAATGACCCCATCGACCAGCGCGAACGTTTCGAAGCCCAGCTACAGCTGATGGAACGCGGTGATGACGAAGCCATGTTCATCGACCACGATTTCCTGCGCGCCCTCGAATATGGTATGCCGCCAACAGCCGGTATTGGCTTTGGGATCGACCGTATCTGTATGTTAATGACAGGTCAGCCCAGCATACAGGACGTTCTGCTCTTCCCGCAGATGCGGCCGGAGAAAACACCGGAACAAACCGTCGAACATCCGAAATCGGACCTGTAACCCGCTACCAATCAATTTAAGCCACCTCGTATCCTGCACTCCTGGGCAACAACGCGCCCAATCGCATACACTATCGGTCATGCCTGTGCAAAGATTCTGCGGGGAATCTCCTGAATTTTTGGTAAATTAGGAGTAATTAAAACGATTGCCATATGGATAATACCACCATCTCAAAGATTGGAACTATTTTCTATGCCCTCGTTATCGGTTTCTTCGGCCTTAATCATTTCATGAATGGTACAGGCATGGCAAAAATGGTCCCGTCCTTTCTTCCCGGCGGTGTAGCCTGGGTCTATCTTACCGGAGCCTGCATGCTCGCCGCAGCTATAGCCTTCCTTATCAACAAGCAGGTTCGCCTTGCAGGCTTATTACTGGCCCTTTTCCTGTTACTAATTGTCGTTACGGTCCACCTCCCGGCAGTGTTGAACGCCCCGGATGATGGGTCCCGACGGTTTCCAATGGTCAATCTGATCAAGGATACCGGGCTGGCAGCCGCAGCCCTGTTAGTAGCCGGAAGAAGCCCCGCTCGCGCCTGACAGACCACAGGGAAGCCTCAGCGCCGCAACAGATCACAGCACCAGCCAACGGCATGGCGCTGCAACATCACCGTCACCCCAACCCAAGGCGCCGGCTAACGCCAGCTCAGCCGCCGCCGCGACCACACCCCCCTAAACGCAAAACCTCCCGCTCTAAGCGGGAGGACGATGTTGCCTTTTACCCAAAAAGGATTAAAATGAAAAGCGTTTGACGTGGCTGTGTTACAGGAACAGGTCATTCATCAGCTTTTGGTCGGGATTAATGGCATACTTGCCAAAATCGGAGATCCCTTCCTGTTGTAGAACGTCCTCATCTATAAAAAAATTGCCCGTCGTTTCAAAAGAAGGTTTTTGTAATATATAATACGCAGCATCTGCCACGATATCCGGTGTACGACTGCGTTGCATCAGGAAATCCCCTCCCAAAAGATTCTTCACCGCCGCCGTGGCAATCGTCGTCCTGGGCCATAAAGCATTGGCGGCAATACGATATTGTTTCAACTCCTCAGCCAGCCCCAGCACAATCATACTCATACCATATTTGCTGATCGTATAGGCCAGATGGGGACCAAACCACCGGGGGTCCAGGTTCAACGGCGGAGAAAGATTGAGAATATGAGGATTATGCGCCTGCTTCAGATAGGGGATACAGGCCTGACTCATAAAAAAGGTCCCCCTGACATTTATATCATGCATCAGGTCCCAGCGCTTGGGCTCCACCTGCGCGGTAGGAGATATATTGACCGCACTGGCATTGTTGACCAGGATATCAATCCCCCCGAATGTATTAACTGTCTGATTGACAATATCCCGGATGCTTTCTTCAAAGCGGATATCCCCCTTTATAGGCAAAACCTTACCCCCGCCAGCCGCGGCAATCTCCTCTGCAGCCGTATAGATCGTCCCTTCCAGCTTGGGATTGGGTTCGGTTGTTTTAGCAGCGATGGCGATATTGGCGCCGGCTGCAGCCAGACGAAGCGCTATAGCCTTACCTATGCCCCTCGTCCCACCCGTGATCAACGCCGTCTTGTTCTCAAATATTTTCATGTGGAGTATTGAATAAGATCGATGATTTAATACCTACAAAATAGGTTAATTTATGATGCGTCCAAAATATCGTAATTCTACGAGATCAACCGTAAAAACATCAGCACAGAAATCTAGCACTTCTTCTCTTGCATTCATTACCACTTAGTGGTATGTTTGTATTGTTAAGTATGATTTGATAAGCGATTCAAGATCCAATTGTCCGAAGAAAGACCGAATGAATGAATGTTTTAAATCCAAAGAAAAACCAAAATCCAAAGTCCGAAAGAAAAACCCGTTGATCTAAAATCCTTGAAAAACCGAAACGAAAACCAAAAATCCAAAGAAAAGCCCTGAATCCTTGATCGATCAAACTTACTAGTAAATCCAAAATCCAAATCCAATCATCCAACATCCTAAGAACAAGCCGATGTAAAATTTGTACCTATTGATGGCCGTGAAATTGTTGGTTAAGTATCGTACAAGTAATTGAAAAGCCCCGATAATATCGGGGCTTTTCGTTTGCATGGACTCTTCTGGTTTGAGCTGTTGGTTTTGTTCCTTGCTTTGGTTGAATTCCTATCTTATATTTTTCGATGCCGTCGACGCCTAATGCGCGTCGACTGGCATGGCAACTGCTTTTTTGAACGGCTGTAAGAAGATCAGCGGGACACAGATCAGCGTAAAGACCCCGATCAGCAGGTACATCCCGTTATAAGTGACCAGCATCGACTGCCTCGTCACAATACCTTCCATAGCCTGGTGAGCCATCTGGCGGGCCTGTTCGAGCGGAAACCCCCTGGACACAAAATTCTGTACGGAGCCGGCATACCGGTCATTATAGGCCGGGTTATACTGGTTGTAGTTCTCGAGTAAAATATTCCGGTTCACACCCATCTTGATATGGATCACGGTTGTCATGATCGCAATACCAAATGAGCCTCCCAGCTGCCGCATCATATTATTCAGACCAGTACCCTGTCCCATCTCCGGTCCACGCAATTCAGCAATAGCCAGAGTAGTCAGCGGCACGAACAGGATAGCCATCCCGATGCCTCGGATGATCAGCGGCCAGAAAAAGTTCCCCGTCCCCGACTGCAGTGTCGATCCATGCAGCATCAGACAGAACAGAAAGAAGAGGATAAAGCCGCCGGCTGACAGGAATTGCGCTGGAACACCCTTTTTCAGCATATTCCCCACAAAAGGCATCATCACAATGGTCGCTATCCCCCCCGGTAGCAGGATCAGACCCGTCTGCTCTGCAGTAAAACCCAGCAGGTTCTGACAGAAGACAGGGAAAATAAAGGTCGATCCATACAAGGCTACCCCAAGGGCAAAAGAGGTAAAGATCCCGATCGAAAAACTTCGATGTCGCAAGATCTTAAAGTTCACGACAGGATAGTCGATGCTGATCTCCCTCCAGACGAAACAGATAGCTGCAACAACCGTGGTAACAGTCAGGGCAGAGATCCACCAGGTCTGAAACCAGTCCTTGTCCTCGCCCTTTTCAAGCACGACCTGCAGGGCGCCGACACCCAATGCCAGTAAGAAGATCCCCCACCAGTCCACCTTTTTCCCCTGCCCGTATTTCGGAGATTCCCGGACAAAGGTGGTCACACAAAAGGCCGCGATACAGCCTACCGGGATATTCACATAGAAGATCCACTGCCAGGAGAGATTATCCGTGATAAGACCCCCAAGAGTAGGACCGACCGTCGGACCAACTACGGCACCAAGACCAAACAAAGCGGTCGCCATTCCAATCTCTTCCCTCGGCCAGGTTTCCATAAGAATAGCCTGCCCGGTAGAGATCAGACCTCCGCCAGCCAATCCCTGCAGAAGACGGAACGCGATCAGCGATTCCAGGCTTCCCGCATTTCCACAAAGAAAAGAGGCGGCCGTAAAGATCAATATAGATGCTAAAAAATAATTCTTTCTTCCAAAACGGTCACCCAGCCAACCCGACATTGGCAGGATGATCACGTTAGCAACCGCATATCCCGTCACGATCCAGTTGGCATCCTCCAGGGTAGCACCCAGGTTACCCATGATATTGGGCAGTGCGACATTGACGATCGTCGTATCGATCAGTTCCAGCAGTGCGGCGGTGATCACCGTAAAGGTGATGATCCATCTTCTAAAGCCATATTCTGCCATATAAAAATAGTATTAGGATAATATACTGTCCGGTCTCTCTGCTATTTTGTATGAACCGTAACGTCCACGCTCATCCCCGGTCTCATCTTACGCAAAGTGGCCGTATCCGCATTGATCTTTATCCGGACGGGCACACGCTGTACGACCTTTACAAAGTTGCCGGTCGCATTGTCCGGAGGCAGCAGCGAGAATTTAGCTCCTGTTGCACCGGAGAAGGATTCGATAGTTCCGGGAATGACCTGCTTGTCAAACGCGTCCACACGGATGTCCACTTTCTGATTCAGCTGGATATCGCTAAGCTGCGTCTCCTTGAAATTGGCCGTCACATAGATGTCATCATGAACCACCGAGAATAGTGGAGAGCCCGCCTGCACCAGCTGACCGATCTGGATATTCCGCTTGGAGATGACGCCAGTCGCAGGAGCAGTAATAACCGTATAGCTCAGCTGCAGTTTTGCATAGTCTACATCGGCCTTTCGGGTGTCTACGATCGAAGAAGTGGCAATTGTCTGTACCTTGCTGGTATTGACCCTCTTATCGATGACGGGCACCTGGCTCTTGGCAGCATCCAGTGAAGCCTGGGCAGATTCCTTATCGGCTACAGCCTGGTCGAACTGCGCCTTTGTAATGACGTGGTCGTCATAGAGGTTCTTAAACCGGTCATAGTCCTGTGTGGCCTTCCACAACCGAACCTGCGCCTGTTCAATATTCGCCTTCTGTACAGCAAAATTCGACTGGGTCTCCGAAATGACCGCGCCAATGGCAGCAGCATTCTTCTGAGCAGCGGTCTGAGCAGCTACGGCCTGGTCAAGCTTGATCTTATAGTCACGGTCATCAAGGATGACAAGGGTATCCCCTTCTTTCACATACTGATTATCCTTAAAGCGAATTTCCATTACATAACCGGAAACCCTGGCAATGACCGGGCTGATATCACCATCGACCTGGGCATCATCTGTCTCTTCATGGGACTGGAGAAACACATACTCCTTTACGGTGAAGATCAGGGCGCCGACAAGCACAAGACCTAAAATGATCGGGAATACCAGTTTTTTCTTTTTTTTCGGTGTGTTATTTTGTTCCATATAAAAATGCGATTTGAAAAAGCGTTTTAGTGTTTGAGTTAGAGATGGATTTTTCCTGTTGATTTGAGTACGTCATAGTAAGAGATGGTAGCGTCGGACTTGGCCAGCTCAAGATTGACACGCGCCTGGTACAACTGCGTCTGCGCATCGATACGATCCGTTGTATTGACCAGGTTGTTCTTAAATTTCGACTCCGTTATCCTTTCATTTTCCGTAGCCTGATCAACCGCAACCTGCAGGATCTTGATTTTTTCCAGCGCCGTCTGATACATCATGAACTGCTCATGAACGTCTTTCCGAATATCATCTATCGCCTGGTCATGCGCTGTATTCAGCTCCTGCCTTTGTAAAGCCGCTTCCTTTTCCTTGTTCTTGTTCTTATAAAGCGTACCGATATCCCAGGAGGCGCCGATACCAAGCGTAACAGGCGCTATCAGGTTATTACGGGTCGGAATGACCTGGCCGGTAGGGTTGATATAATAGGCTCCCGCGGACGCCGATACCGTTGGCAGACGCTGATCGTGGAGCTTCTTAACAGAGACATCAGCCAGCTTTGTCTCGTATGACAGGTCCTGCAATTCGCGACGATTGGTTTCCGCCTGCTGAAGCAGATCGGCAAAGACCAACGTCTCATTCACCTTATAGTCGATCTTCGGCAGGATGATCTCAGTCGAGTCAGGTAGCCCAAGAATGACATTCATATTGTAGTTGGCGACCTTCCTGTTGTTCTCCAGCTCTATCTCCGTCAACTGCA
>Ga0307510_10000587_pt1 | contig 36677 bp, 42 predicted proteins | sample 12_EM_MG_FD_207224 | JGI IMG/M metagenome (GOLD analysis project Ga0307510, IMG submission 207224) | Populus trichocarpa ectomycorrhiza microbial communities from riparian zone in the Pacific Northwest, United States - 12_EM | ecosystem: Host-associated > Plants > Roots > Unclassified | place...
AGATCAGAAGGCAAGTGCCCTAGGACGGAAGGGATGGAGTGTTAAAGATTAGGACCCCCACAAGACAAGCGTGAAATCGTGTGGCAAAAGCTGGACCGGAGGGGTACCAATTTGATGATGAATAGTCCCCACTACAGTATCGTTGTATCATCGTACCCGTGGAACCCGTGGGAACCAATGCGCAAATATGGTTAAGTTATAATTAATTCATGTAATTATTTGCAATGGCCTGGCATCCGAGTCGTATCCATCGGGCGTGTTGAAGGCTTGTTGAAGAGTTCCCTCGCAATACGCCATTTCCTGCCACCTATCCGAGAACATCGACCTGTAAACTTCCCAGCAAACTCTGGTCCGTCATAATCCCGACGACGCTCCGGAACCCGCAATACGGAACCGCTCCCGCCAGCTGCAGGCCTTCGCCCGCAATGCTCTCTTTTGTAAGCTCGGCCAAGTGACAAGCAGAAAAGAACACGGATTTTGCAGTGAGAAGCCTCGATTGCATGATGTCGATTAGCGCGAGACGTGCGCTTTCGGGGCCGGAGGGATCGATCCTCCGATGGACGCACGTTCGCTAAATGAAGCTAATGAAGAATCGAAAACTACGGACACAATGGCCAACAGACACCCCGCGACATTCAGCGCCTTACCGCACATGATTTCTCCCGTTCGCCCGTCACGGGCTGGGTGAGTTCTTCTTATGGCTTTTTTTCACCCGTCGCCATTCTATTTAACTACTGTACCGCCGCCACATCCTATGACCCACATTCGTCATCTCCTGTCCACGTTCGCTGATCCCGAGTTATTAGCCTCCTGAACCCTGTCCCGTCCCACGCAAATTCCGCGAACGCGATCTTCGGAAGCTTTGTTGCCTGTCATCCACAGGATGACATTCGCGCCCACACCGTACCCTTGTCAGGCGTTCCTCTCTCTCACACCCATCTATCTTTATACTGCAGCCCACAACAACCCACTCCCTTTGTCTCAGACTCTGAAGCTCCGTTGATGCAAGACGGCGAGGCTAGCTCTCCCGCATTCATCTTCCCGCAACCTTCGGAATCCGTTCACGCCCTTCCGCCCGAACGTCCCCACGAGCTCATTGAGACGCCGTCCTCATCTCATCTTCAGTTAATTCAATATCGACTCTCGATGCTCAGGCTCGATCTTCACAGCCGCCTCCTTAATCGAACCGGAGCATCCTCATGGCACGATATTGCAGCCGTAGTCCGTCCCGGGAAAGGGCCGAGGAGGAAGAGGAGAATACTCCCCCCAACCCCCACGTACCAGCCACATGAGGGGCAGCAGTACATGCTGTTCCCGACAACATGCCCTATATCTTCACCGATATCCTTTACAGAGCGTACCCCGCTCCTCCTCTCCTCTCCTCAAGTCGCTCACTAAACACCTCACAAGTGGGTTGCCCGTGCCAAGTCAACCGGTGCCGAGGCTGCGTGTGCGCTCCCCGCTGTCACCCTTGGACTACTGCTCAATATCCTCGGCGGTATTCCTTGTATGTCATTCGATGCATATGCGTGTCGTCGCTCCAATGATTAATATCACGTGATTTCTAGATGGCATGATAATTTTTCCTGTCACGGGCGTGTTTATGAAACTCGGTACCATAGGGGTGTCTGTATTCTTTGTCTCGTATGTTATCTCCCTTGGTTGACAAATTTGCACCCTTTGGCGGTTTGAGCAGTACGATTGTCGCGCAGCTTGTTTATTCCGCCGGTGCTCTGGTTTTGCCGCTGCAAATGGCAGCATGATGATCAAGGTTGTGGTAAGTCAAACCGATCCCTCGACCGCGGAATCACCAGGGCTAACATTCTTTTTAGCCCTTCTTTCACATAATGGCCACGCGTATCGCCAAGGACAAAGGTACGTACATTGGGTTTGACTACGTCTTTTGCTGTGCGTCCGGCTTGTGGAAGATTTCCAAGAAGTCCATTAAAGGTATGGTACCTGCCAAGTATCATCCCGTTTTCATTCCTACATATCATGCGTACACACATTTTTGCGGCCCAGTATCAAACGCAATGCATAGCCTTTTGATGCGAGTGCATTTTATACGACCGAGCCATCTCCTATCTTTGAACCGCCCAAATGTGCACCTCGCGTTTGACCATGTCACGTGTTGAATCAGATGGTGTTGTCATGGAAGCGGGTATTCGCTTATCTTTTGATCCTGGATCATGATTCCCAACCTTGCCTTGGCGAGAAGACCCTCTCGATGTTTTGATCCGAACAGGCTTCGTAACTGTGTGTACAATGAATGATAACGAATCTACTGAGCTCCTTATCTATGCAGAAACTGTTGAGGCGGGCCCTAATGCTGACTTAACGCGCCATGATGACTGTGCGCCCGGAGCAACCTCGGATCAGGCGCAGGGGGACAGAGCTGATTTGGAGTCAGCTGACCTGGATCGGGAAGACCTGCTAATTAGACAAAACGAAAGATACCCTGGAAACGGTACACAGCCCCCCAACAAGCCCCAACCATCGATGCGACAAATGGATTTGTTCCCATAAATACAGTTAGACTTTTCCGTCACATTTCGTTGCCAAAAAGGTGGTTCATGATTGATCGATATTGCAATGGCCATGCAAATCTCAATGATGATTTTTTTTTTTCAATTGCATTGCCAGTTCGTTTGAATTCGTATCACGCAGACACATGGCGGGTATGATATAGAATGCCATGTCTTTTTTAAATCAGAGAAGATGCTGTGCTTGAATAGATACGAGGTTTCATTCTCATCCAACTTCCTATCCATATCCCAGACCCACTACTAGCACTACTGGTGCAATGGACATGACACTTGCCTTGAAAGCAAGTGGCATGGGTTCGATACTGCTTGCCTTGAAAGCAAGCAAGTACACCTGTCTTGAAATCAAGTGGCATGGGATCGATTCCCATGCGCGGTAATGATTTTTTGTCATTCGTCGTCTCATTGCTGTACTTTTGTTGTACGCCCACAAATGGCACCGGAGTTTGTGTCAGCTTTCTCACCTCTCCATCCATGGAAAAAACCGCCTCTCCCTGAGCAATGGGATATTTGTTGTTTCATTGAATCCCCGCTTTTTATGTATGGTCCCTTTCCTGCCGTATAAAAGGCGACTCCGTGCCGGAGGGCCGAGGTCCGGTGTAACTGAATGATCCCGAACAACACTAACTTCCACCAAAAACCACTAGCATCTCCCAGCTTCCTTCCAATCACCATTTCACTGCACAACTTCACCTAGTACGCACGGCAAGGCCCCTGTTCCGTGACGACATGTGACTCATGTCCGATCTGGGGATCAAATAAGAGTATGGCTTCAACTGAGAAATCGACTCCTCCAGGTCTTCGTTCTCATTTGTTAGCTTGTGGAGCGCCAGTCATGCTACGGCCAAAGTTGTGAAGTAGGTAGAGCGCAAAGGGTCAGCTCGAGATAATGGTGAGAGTTTGTTTCGGGTTTGCAAAATGTAGTTGTCGATTTCGAGCAATGGGGGTGGGACAAATTAGGATCAACTCGCGGAAGATAAACATACTGTAAGTGGTTGGAAAGTCAACGACAAGATCTGAGTGGCGGCCACTCACACAATGGGACCACCATTCTTCAAGAGCTCACAAAATCAGAAGGCAAATGCTGGATGGAAGAGACGTGGCGCTAGAGATTGGGGCACGCACAACGGAAAGTGTGAAATCGCGTGGCACTGGCAAACGCTGGACCGGGGGTACCGATTTGACAGCAGATAGTTGCAACTGGGGTGTATCGGTGTATCGTAAGTGACTGGAACCCGTGGGGAATAATGTGCAAATATGGTTACGAGTATTTGCAATGGGACACCCGATCAACTGTACGCATAGGGACCTGAACTGCATCCTTCATTAATCCTGTTGAGGAACTCCGAGAGGTACTGTATCGCAGGAGGTAACTCCACACTATGTTAGTTAGGAGGGTAGTTCTTGAGATCCGAGGCGGGTTCGCAATCCCGAAGGGACAGCAAAGGCACAAGGAGAGAAGGAGAGGGAGAGGAGAGAGAGGCCCGGGGAATGGCCGCGCACCTGAAAGGCCGGGAGCACGCGGAGGGAATCGTAACGGGGCGTGAGACCCAGTCAGAAATGGAGCGAATCGGATCGAATGTGAATGAATCTGGTAGATGTATATAATCGGATTTGACAGAATTAGAAAGTGAGACTGACATTAGATCGGGAGTGAATCCCATCTAACTCCTTCTAATCGCATTCTTTCGTATTTGTTTGCATTAATCGCATTCTTTCATATTCATTCTGATTTGTTCTGATCTGTTCTGATTTGATTGTATTCCATCTACACTACTGGTTTTACAGTGAAACTTTCAAATAGGATTGAATCCCATCAAACTATGTGAATGCCATCTAATTATACAGAAACTGATTGGGATTGAATCCCATTGAATTGCTGCCAAACAAGAGCGGAGCTTGCATCAGGAAAACCCCTAGTTTACTTTTCAGTGCTTTTTCACACTTTTTGGTGCTTTTTGGTGCTTTTTTGTGATTTTTCATGGTTTTGATGTAAAAAGTAAAAAAAAGCACAAAAAAGCCATGTCCTCTACTTTTTTTAGTGCTTTCTGTGTTCATCAAAAAAGTAGACAATCTTTCAAAAGCATTGTAACTCAAAAAGCACTGCAAACTCAAAAAAGCATTCTACCTCAAAAAAGTACATGTAATCTAAGTAACCCTCCCTAATCCATTCACACACATTCAGTGTCTCCGGGCCAGCCATTTCATCAGTGTGACAGACACTGGACTTACTGCTGAGCATGAGGCACAGCCCATCCAAGCATGCATGTTATGCTCTGTGCTAAGAGGCAGTGCTATATCTTATCTGGGAGATACTCAGGGACATTTTCAGCATCTTTGTAGAGGGTTTCCATAAGAACTGCAGCATCAGGATAATCCCAATTTGACAGATGGCCTCAAAACTAAACTCCAGCTGCATGGTGTGCGGAAACAGATACTGATGAAGCTCACTGACGACTAACAGTGCCCCTGCCTCCATCACCCGTCAACCACTCTCACAATCTTAACCCCATGTGTGCATATAAAGGGTCAATTGTGCTGTCGCTGATTATGATGGTACTTCAAACCAAGGTGCACAGATACAAGTCCTTGGGAAGATGCAGTGCACCTACAACTGTTGCCTCCCCAGCTGTGCCCTCTGAGACCCTCGCACTTGGTATGACTAAACAACGTTGCCATGCTCCGTTTCGCTGACAGCGCTGTGAAGGTGGCCGTTCGTGTTTGTGAAGTGACACTCCTTGAGTGAGACGATGGTGAAGCTGACATGCTGCATGTATTACAGGATCAGCGCTGTGTCTGGTGGACGATGGATGCAATGCAGGTACAAGTGACGGTGTTTGTTGGGGCCTTGCAATGGCGTAGCTGCTTTAGCTTCCAGACACATGGAAGCAGGGGCACACACAGGTGGCATTTGGGAGGGGGCGTCAGGAGGGTGCACAAAGCACAGAACTGGAATAAATAAATAAAAAAGGGGCCCACCCATTTGATCCCCCACAAAGGCCCGACCTCCTTGGAGCGATGGTGACTCTGGAAAGTAGACTGGTCAGGGGACAAAAATAAACCACCACACTCACTTCCAGTAAAGGGTGGTAAGGCAACGGAAACCGCAAGGGGGGGTCTGGCCAAATGGAGAAGGATTTGAACCTGCACAAAAAGTGCGACCTCATTGTCATGTTGTGCATGCGCTGCCGACATGCAGGCAGGCGGTTTGCAGGTGCCGAGTCGTGAGACCTGCAAGGATGCAACAGCGCAGCTATGGCAGCCATAAATCAAGCTGTGAGGGAGAGAGGATGCGTGAGCAAGCAAAAGGCAGAGGGTACTCACCTCCTGTCAATGTCGTTGCAGTTTCAGGCTGGAGGAGTGGAGCAGTGGTGAGGGTGAGGATGGTGTAGGGGAGAGGTACTTGAGCACTGAGAATGCGGGACATAACAGTGGGAAGAGGTTGGGGATCCGAAGTGGAGTGAGTACAATTTGGGCGGACAGGGGAACTGGGAGGGAAGGCAGGTGTGGCTCCGACAGTCACAAATCAAGCTGTGAGGAGAGAGGTAGGGGCGATTCGATGCAAAGTCAAAGATAGGGTGCCTGAAATCAAAATGTCGCCAGCTTGAGGTCATCGCCATCGATTTTGTGTTGGGTTTCTTCAGACTGAGTGTGCCTGCAGTGGTGGGAGGGGAGGTGGAAGACATTAGGACTGGTCAGAACAAGAAAAAAAAAAGTTGCACTCACTCAGGGAGGTAAGGATGGTGGGGAAGGGGGGTATGTGCCGCCGAAGTCCCACAGTGCTTTGGGCGAGTTGGAGACCGTAAAATCTTGCTGAACGCAAGGTTGAAAATCGTGCAGCATCAAGGGATTGATATTTAGTTGCAACTCCAGGTAGGAGCACATCACTCATTCCATCTGGTTGCCAGAGAACATGACAAAGAGGCAAGATACTGGAGAAGAGATGGGTCACAAGTACTCACAAACCAGGGACTGCAGAGTAAGGGGCACTTACCACTCACTGGAGACAGCAGGAGGGGAGACTTGCTGAGACACAGAAAGAAAAAGAGCAAGCAAGGAGCACTACCCTCTGGAAACAGCAGAGGGAGGGACAAGACGAGACATGGAAGGGGAGTGACTGAGCAAGGGGCACTCATTAACTGGGGATCACTGAGGGAGAGACTTTGTCAGGACACCAAAAGAAAACAACTGAGGAAGAAGCACTTACAAGCTGGGGACCATAGAGGGAGGGACAAGTGAGGACATGAAAAGAATGCAAGCGAGTGAGGGCAGAGGGGAAAGCTGCCAGTGTGACTTGAACCATTGTCGTGGCATTGGTCACGTGTTGTATTCGAACTTAGGAAAGTGTGGACGTATTGGATGGACTAACAGCGATGTTGGCTACTTGTTGGCTTCACTACTGTGACACACTTGCACAGTACTCGCACTACACTTTCTTTCTTTCTTTCTGTGTCCTAACCAGAGTGAGTGTCCCTCTCTCAATTCCTTTCTTTCCATGTCCTGACTATATCTAGCCTCTACCCTTTCCAATGAGTGAGTTCCACTTACTGGCTTGACAAATTTTGGCATCCTGACCAGTCCCAACCTTCCCCTTGCTGGCTCTGGTTTTTTCTTGCATCCTGACCAGTCCTGGACACTACTTGCCCTGGCAAGTGAGTGCCCCTCAGTTGCTTGCTTTCTTTCTGCGCGTCCTGATCCATTGTATTCCGTGCCATTCAATCTTGTGTCAAGTCTGAACGAAAAGACCAACATCCCTTGACTGTCCTTACCAGTCTGTCTGCCATTTCCAACAGGTGAATGGCTCACTTTCTTTCAGGGATGTCAGCATATCCCCATCGTTGTTCTCTCCAGCTACTGTGCAGCTTGCATGCATGCCCTTTTCCCATGTCCTGACGGGTCTGTGCCTTCCAGCAAGTACATGCCTCTTGCTCACTTTCTTCCCCCATGTCCTGACTAGTCCCCCCACCACTCCTCTGGTTCCTATGGTACTGCCATGCCCACCCCATGCCACCTGATTGCTGCCAGCACACCAAGAGAAGCCACCCCAATCACAACCTCATGGAATGATGCCCCTGTCCTCTCCAAAAGGCAAGTGCCTCTTGCTGGCTTGCTTTCTTTAGGTGTTCTGCTTAGTCACAGCCTCTCCCGAATCATGACCATCAGAGCCATCCCCACCACCGTTGCTTTGCAACCCGAGGTGTTCTCTTCCCTCCCAGTTCCTCTCCAATTGGTGAGTGCCCCTCACCGGCTCATTTTTTTCCACGTCCTGACCAGTACTCTTCCATCTTCACGCATCAGTGTGTGCCCCCATGGCCTGCAGAGACGACAACATGCTGCCGGTCCTAGGAAACATGACACGGTGGTGCGTGCTCTGGGCACCAGACAAAGTCAGCTGGCACATGTGCCAAGCCACGCCTAACGCCTAGGTCAGAACCATTGCCAGCGCACTTCTTCCCACCCTTGCCGTGCTCCCCAACACGCAGTCTGTGCAAGCCTTGTACGCCCTCTCCCATACCACTACAGTGCTCCCCCTTGCCCTGCGCTCCCCCATATTGGAGAACACGCTGAGCCAGCTCATGCACATGCCCTCCTTCACCGTTGTGCTGCATGTGCTCCTGTGCCCACTCAAGAGCCACATCGCACGGCTTGATGCGGGAATGTTGAGCGCCCTTGTGCAGGCTGTGCAGGTCCTACTTTTGTGCGTTGCTGGGAGCACCGGTGTCAGAGTTGCAGTGGGGGCTGGGGTGCTCTTGCAGGGTATTGACAAGGCAGCGGGCATAGGCCTGCGGCCCTGCTCCCTGCTGCTGTGGGTGTGCGTTGGGCGATTGGGAGGTGGGATAAAGCGTGGAAGATGTGGAGGGGTGATTGGGTAGCAGTGCATATGGAATGTGCTCAATCATGCATTTCAATCTGTGTTTGAAAGGTATGTCAGTGTCATGTGCGCCAAGCAAGATCCTGCTGTGTGACTGTCCAAGTAAAAAGGAAGCAATAAAAGTAGAGTTGTCGTGAAAAAAAGCACACAAAAAGTAGATTCATTGTATAAAAGTAACAGAAAAGCATGTGAAAAGGAGAGGACATAGCTTTTCAAAAGCATTTTGCTTTTCCTGAAAATTGACTTTTTTCACTGATAAAAGCACAAAAAAGCATGAAAAGCATGAAAAAGTAAACTAGGGGTTTTTCTGATGTGTGGAAACTTGTGAAGAGTATGAAAATGCATTGCAGCTTGCAAGAGGAGAGACAACGGATGTTGGCAATGGTTCGATGAGGACAAGAAAATGAACTAGAGGGTGTTGTGAGAGTGGATTGGGGGGGGGGGAGGGGGGGAAGCAGGTCTCATACCAAGGCAAAGCCCACCACAGCAACTAGTTGGCACCGTTGGCTCTCCTGGGGGGAAGACGCCCTTTCCATGTGGCCTTTGCCCATGATTAGAATGCTGGCCAGGAAATCGATTTGTTGTACTCACCTTTATTTTGGCCTTCTTCACCACCTCTCTTTCATCATACACCTAGAAATGTATGCAACATGTGTAAGCGATAAGTTGTACAAGACAGACAAGTAGGACATACCTTTCGGAGATTGTTATTGAGGTGGTCCCAGTATATATTAAATTCTCCAACAGTACCCCCAGGGTTTGCAGCGCACCAATCGACAGAGCACATGTCCCTGAGACCAAAGTCAGTAATGAAATGGTCTGAGAAAAACACTTATGCCGCATGTATTCCGATGCCAGGGGTTTTTATCTGTGTATACTTGTACCTCCTGCTGCGCAGATCCTTCATCCTTGTGGATTGCTCTGTGATGGCCAGCGTGTTGGCGTTGTCTGCATCAGACAGCGTGATCGATGGGACATTACTTGTGATAGGTGGGGCGCTTGAGCCCTGCGTGTTGGTCATTGGGAAGACATATGATGGATGGGATATTCCTGGGCCTGAGATATGAGGCGGCGGGACACCTGGGCCAGGGAGAGAAGTCGCAGAGATGCCTGGGCCAGAGATAGAGATGCCTGGTCCAGGGATAGAAGTCGCAGACATGCCTGGGCCAGGGAGAGAAGTTGCAGATGTAGCAATCAACACAGAGTTGAAAGTGTGCAGCAACGTGTGAGCGCAAGTGAGTGAGTGGCGGACTGTATGGACACAGAACTCAGTTGGGCACAGAATGACCACAAACTGTGTATTTACCTGTATGGACACAGAATTATGTACTGTGAGTACAGGAAGCAAACACAAGAGTAATGTAGCTAGATGCTCACCTCAGTTGGGCACAGAATGACCACAAACTGAGGGGGTGCAAGCAGAACTACCAAGGTATAAATGTAACAGAAAAGCTCTATGATCTGGGGGAATGAAAATAGGGTACTACACAGAAGCAAAAAATAGGGTATGTGCTAAAATCGACCATGCAAGCTGTCTATGTCAACTGCTAGTCCATTGTTCATGTGGCCTAACTGCCGCTTCTGCAACAGCAGAGACACCTGGGCCAGAGATAGAGACACCTGTGCCAGGGACAGAAGTCGCAGAGACACCTGGGCCAGAGATAGAAACATGAGGGACCACTGGACTCTGTGTGTGTGTGACTGCACTAGGCACATGATCGGAATCCCTAGTATCATGAGCATGGTTAGCAGCATGTGTACCTTGGATAGCATGTGATGTTTTACCTAGCAGCCAGAAAGTTGGGCTGCATTTGTCAAAGGCATTAGCACTGGGGGAGGATCATTAGCACAATCAACAAATTATTTGAGAACCTACAGGGGATCTCTCAAAGGCCTGGCCTTAGGCCTTGAAATACCCCTTGATGAGCCCTCTTGGACATTGTCTTTGAGCCAAGAAGGCTTGGGGTTGTCATTGTTGTCATTGTCATTGTCATCGTTGTCATCGATATCTGAGTCCTTAGGTGGTGTGTCAGCCTGGCTTACACATGTGTGATCGTCCTTGACCATTGTTTTGAACTTCTTTGAGGATGGCCCGTTTGTTTCTTTGTCATTGTCCTTGCTGATCGTCTGGGCCATATGGTGAGTTTTGTACCATTGAGAATAATGTTTGGTCGTGAGTAGATGGGCCTTGTAGTGGTTTCTTGCAGTATTGGAGGATAGGCCATCGTGTTTCCATTTCATGCGCGTATTCTTCATGTACTGTCCTTGACGCTTTGCTCCATTTTTTTGGGGTGATGCCTCTTGTGTAGAGATCGACCCAGATCGACCTGGCATAGGCTCAAACATCCATCACCCCCTTGCCGCCAATTGGAGTGCCATCTGATAGTTCAAGATACATCAAGTTAATGTTTTCATCATTTGCACATCTTGTTTTCCTGCGACTTCCAGTTTTGATGGTGGGATTGGTTGAGTTCTTTTTTGTAGCTTCAAACTTGTCCCATTCCTCCCTGGTCCAATATTTGATATCAGGGAAATCTGATCTTGAATAGACTGGGAGTGTGGTTGGTTGTGATTCCTCTTCCTTGTGGTGGTTGTGCAGTGTGACACTGGCATGTGTTGCCAGAGCTGGTACATGATCTTCTGTATGCGGTCTCTTTGTGACCTCAGCATACATATTCAGGAGGGTGTTGTGTGAGCGCACGATCTCACTATGCACCGTCCTGTGGGTGATGTGATGGGTCATCCTGAATTGATGTGTGATAATACTTACTTGAGAAGAGAATGCTCTTGTCTCTCCCTAAGCAACTCGTTTTGCATTATTTGATAATGTCGCAAGAGTTGAATGTATGCGCCTTTTTCACTTCCAATTGGTCCTGAGGGGCCAAGTGTATTGGTTGTCTGGAGCAGTATGTCAAGAGGAGAAAGCAGAGTTTGATCAAAGGGAGTGCATAGTCCTGGACTGAAGCTTGTAAGGTAGGCCGCATCCATCTATGGTTAATATCACATGACCATCCGTGACAACACATGAAAATGGTGTAAAACTGGATAAGCTTTCAAGAAACAAAATAAATGTGATTTTTCTGTCTTGAGAAACATGAAGATACGTTATTAGAACAGGGTTGTGGTCCTAAATTTTTATTTAGAGCCTTTCTGAAGGAGGAGATAGGCTTCTGGTGTCGAAACTCCATGTTTGTCCCATGTTTGCCCCACTTGCATCACATAATCAGAAGTGACAAAAAGTGACAAAAAGTGACAAGTTCGTGAAAAGATTATGACCTGGGCACACAAGAACAAGATAAATGTGATTTTAGCATCTTGGGAATCATGAAGATGTAGTATTAGAACAAATCTGTGATTTCCAAATGTTTGATTAAGCTTTTTTGAAGGAGGAGATATGTGTTTAGTGTCAAAATTCCATGTGTCCATATTCAGATTGGTGCTTCTGAGATCGTGCAAAATTGCCTCACAACAATGCCAAAACAGAAACGAAGCAGTCACAACAGTCTTGCAAACCTTGGTATATATGGAGTAAGGAGGAAATTGGATAAGAACAAGGAGAATGTATGACAGCCCTATCTCTTTTTTTCTGAAGTGACACCATTATCTTCAGGTTGTGCCCACAAACTGCAGCATTGAGCGTTGTCCAAGAATAGAAACTGATGGGCACACCAGAAACCAAGGAACAATGACGGCAGTCAAAAATACCATCCAATCCACATGTGAGGCCCCACTGCCCATGCAGGTGGTGCAAAGCCCTGAAATACATCTGGCCGTGGAAATGCTGGATCAACCCGAAAATGGATTTGGAATTGAAGACCCTACCCTTGTTCCGGAAATGGCAGATATGATCAATACAGACCCTGAGGAGGAGAATGTCCACAATGACAATTCACATGGTATCAATGTAAAGAAATACACAACATATTTATGCCCTCCAGGAATTGAAGACACACTTATGGCACACAATGATCTAAAGAGCATCTTGAAACCAAAACGGAAAACTGGAGCTGGCTATCTGGATCCCGGATTTGACTTGATGACGCGAGAACGGCTGGAACAGATCCACCAATTCCTATGGAACTATGCAGATCCAGGCTCTGCAACCCATGGAAACTCAACTAATAGTTTGTGGATGGCTACATCAGAATGGACTGCCCACACACTTGGAAGGGGAACTTACCTTGCCCGAAACCTTCGGAAGTGGGCCTGTGCGTTTATTATTGATCGCAAGGACCTCCCAATCAATGTATATGGCCAGTGGAACGAATCCATACTATTTGAGGACAAAACACTTGCTCAAGAAATTGTGACTCATCTCCAAGGAATTGGTAAATATGCCAAGGCCATGGACATTGTTCAATTCCTGGACACACCAGATATGAAGAAGCGGTTGAACCGTAAAACTACCATACACCTTGCAACGGCCCAACACTGGATGCACAAAATGGAGTTCTGTTGGGCCAATACACCAAAGGGGCAATATGTCGATGGACATGAACGTGAAGATGTCATCGAATACCGGCAAAATGGGTTTCTCCATAAACTAACTGAAATCGATGCTAAATTGCGAACATGGACAAAAGATGGCCTTGAGGAACCAAGTGCAGCCGCAATTCCAACTGTCCGCCACACAGTTGTGTGGTACCATGACGAATCCGTGTTTTATGCAAATGATCGGCGAAAGCAAAGATGGGTGGGTAAAAATGAAACACCAGTACCACAGCCAAAAGGTGAAGGGCCATCCTTGATGGTTGCTGATTTCATATCTGCTGATTATGGATGGTTGCGCTCTCCAAATGGGGAAGAGAATGTATGGGTACTTCTTAAGCCAGGGAAGTCTTGGGGGGGGGGGGTATTTCACCAATGACGACGTTTTGAAACAAACTGAGCAGGCCATGGACATTCTCCGGGCACATTATCCGGATGAGGACCACCTTTTTATCTATGACAATGCAACAACACACCTCAAACGACCTGACGACGCCCTTTCAGCCAGAAATATGCCTAAGTTCATACCAAAAGAAGGAACAAATTGGGGCCCCGAAACAAATCTGATTGACAAAGATAGAAAGCCAATCCATGGCCCTGATGGAAAGGCATTGAAGACCAAAATCCGCATGGCCGATGCTACCTTTGCTGATGGAACACCTCAAGAACTGTATTTCCCCCCAGGGCACCCACGAGCTGGAGTATTCAAGGGGATGTCCATCATCTTGAAGGAGAGGGGCCTGTTAAAGGAGGCTGATCTAAAAGCGCAGTGCAAAGACTTCAAGTGTAAGGTAGGGGAGACAGATTGCTGTTGCCGAAGGACACTACACTCCCAGCCCGATTTCATTCATGTTGAGTCCAAGCTGGAAACAATATGCAAGGAACAGGAGTTTGACATCCTGTTTCTCCCAAAGTTCCACTGTGAACTCAACTTTATCAAGCAATGCTGGGGCTATGCAAAACGGATTTATCGGGAGTACCCTGCATCTTCAAGAGAGGCTGATTTGGAGTGTAATGTTGCCTCAGCACTGGAGTCTGTGCCATTGCACAGCATGCGAAAGTGTGTACATGCTATCCTTTTGAAGATGAAGGCTCTAATCTTGTTGTAGATTTGCTACAAGATCAAGACGGTTCGGGGATGCATACATACAAGGGCTTGATGGGAAACAGGCTGCCTGGGCAACCAAAAAGTACAAGGGGCACAGAACACTCCCAGATAACATAATGGAGGACTTGGAAGATGCAGATATTTAGATTTTGATAACGCACACATACATTCTAGAGCTTGATCGCATACACACTGTGTGGCCAAGCCATATCACATCTCATTGCACATCAGTCTCAGTTGGTCACAGTAAAGTAACACCATGGTCACAAAAAAAGTCACATCATGTGATATTAACCGTAGATGGATGCGGCCTACCTTAGAGGTTAGGGAAATATCATCGACTGGGAAGGTACTGGCCTGTGGTACTTCAAGAGCGTTGTAGACACCACCTAGAGACCTTGCAGAGTGCTGATGCCTAGCTTGAAACGGGGTCAGAGGAGAGGACATCAGAGGTTTTTTTTTGAGAGCGTAGATATGGGAGAGACAAAGAAAAGCGAGACAGAGACATTGGCATTCATAAATGCACTCCTTTGTTTCATGTGCCAAGAAGACACCTTATCTCACTTTGGGCATGCTATGTCCAAATATATGCTTTCTACGCTACTAGAAGGATCTGTGTATTCTCAGTTCTCCCCTCTAAATTTCTCATATCATCGTGCTGAAGCATTGCTTGTAGAAAGTGTTATATGCGTTGCGTTTGTCATATAGATTGATTATAGTGATCTGATTAATCATCCAAAATGGGTAATCCAAATCCTACAAAAGCAGGCCCCAAGGTGGACCATAGAGATCCGGAATTGACTTAGTGCTCTGCAGACACTTTTCTTGGATGTACATGGACTGTGAACCGGTTGCGTCAGTCACTCAGATTGCCTAATATGGATGAAAACTGCTGTAGATTAAAGATAAGAACATTGCTGCTATGAAACAAAGATGCTGCACGCTCTCTAGATGCCTCACACCACTGTCAGTTCTGGGTGGCCATCAGGGTCGCCTCCAATAAAGTCCTCCTCTGCGCCTGCCAGAACTGTGACATCCAAGCCTGGCTTTTCAACAAGGAAGAATTGCTGGTGTGCCTCTTGTCCTTCTATTGCTGGGGCGTGAGGAACCATTGCAACCACAGCTTGAATATGTTTGACATCTATAAATGCTAGTGCCAAGTCACCTTGATATTCACAGGACCACAGTGTGTTGACAGAAATGTGAAGTAGGGTCGGATCTGACTGGGAAAACAAAGAAATGAGCACCACAGGGACTTCACTGTCTCCAAGGCAGAGAACTGTGAAGAATAGAACTTCACCAATGCGTATTTCATCATCCAGAAGTATCTGTGGGTGTGACAATGATAAACGCAAAGATTACAGCAAGTGAAGACCTACTTTGACCATGTGTGCGGTTCGACACTTCTCCAGAGACTTCCGGAGTTCTTTCCACGCAGTGTAACAAATCTGACCAGTTGGTATTCTGAGTCTTGCCCATCGATGCACAGAAAAGCCATTGGTTTCTGGTAGTGTTGGCAGGAATCTTCACAATGCTTCTGCTTCACATTCACACAGACTTTTGGGATGTTTATCTTGAGCACAAAGCAGAATGTACCCGTTTTGTAAATCCTTTGAGCCACAAGGTAGACCTCCTCCAGAGGAGCCATTCCCCTCCAGGTCTGGGATGATAGCCATAAGAGCATTTGTGTGCGTGCGCCTGATCCCTCACTGTGAGAGATTAGTGAACAGATTCGAATGCTGCTTGATCTCCTCACCTAGATTGCCAATGGTGCACTCAAGCGTCCACTGGGATGAACATATAGGAGGGCCGATTCAAAGGACCTCACGTGGAAGGTGCACAAGCAAGTGCATACAGGGACATACAAAGTGAATACAAGTTGGCAAACATTGACAATAAAATAACTCGAACTCCTGTGCAAAAGATAGCAGTGCCTGGTGTGCATCATGTACATTCGCTTCCAAGATCCTGTGTTGGTTCATAAGGTGGATCCCCAAGACAAGTTTACAATAGTTTGTGAAGAATCTATCAGGGAGAATGCCATAGAGAAGTCCCGGCCCCAGCCCATAGAGATAAAGGAGGAACTCCCAAGCCTTATACCCGCTTGTTAGCTTGTCCACGATGTTACATGGGGGACGATCAAACAAACTAGGCAAATAATGCAAGGCTGCTGTGACAGCCCTGCCATGATCCTGCCAGACATCACCTCAGAGCACTGCCCAGTCCCAAGTGGACTTATCATCCGGCCTGGTGCAGTCAATTGTACCGTGCCACAAGCTGATCATGAGGTCTGTTAAGTTGAGAGCAGCAAGGTGCATGATGTCTGAACCTGCTGAGTGGGGAAGCCTGAGTGTAGATGATGGGTCTAAACCAGAGAAAATAGAGGGCTTGGAGATCCCTGTCTCCAGATGTCAGGCATGATACTGGCTGTTGTTGGAAGATGAAATGACAATGCGCAGATTCTCGTGGTACCGTTTGCGCAAGGGTACCAGGAGATTCTTCATGTTGATATCCCCATGTGTACAGCCCGAGACATTATAATTCAGAGGCTTCAAAAGAGCCAGGAAGTAATGCGTCCCATGATGTTCGCGACGCCCTTGCATACCACAATATAGACAGCAGCCATGCTTGCCATGATATCCTACCATACCAGTGACATGCATCATACCGGGACCATCAGCAGTTATCAAGGCAAGGAACACCTTTGATTCCACTTTACACTACAGAACTGCATCCCAGATTTACAGCCATTCCTTCTGCAGAGCAACTAAGTGTTGAAGCCCAGGGAACAGGAATGAGTCAATGTTCTTTGGGTTGTTTGGCCCAGGGATAAAGCCACCAATAAATACTTGTTTCTTCTTGTAGTGCTCAGCAGGGGAGAGATTCAACAAGACCCAGATGTATATCCAGCAAGCAGAGGCCTTCTTAGCATAGAGTTGGGCCCCATCAATCAAGAACATCAGAACGATGTCATTTTTATCAACATGCCCATCTTCAAACACCTTGATGAGGTCCGTGCCATGTAGAACGTCTGAGTATTGATCCAGGGACCCAGCATGATCAAGTTCTGCATGCACACAATAGCTCTTGCTGTGCAGATAGTATGCGTGGGAGGCACTCTCTGGCGATTGATAGAGCGCCTGTAGTTGCAGTCCTATGGGGATGGTATGGAATCCTGACAAGGGACCTTCTCCAGACCAGAGCTTGATTCAAGGTGGAACTGGTCATACCGCGGCTCAGAGCATAAAGGACAAGCGTTGAGATCCACAAATGGCCCTGTATAGGCAATGCAGGGTTTGACACACATATGGTGTATCACAGATTCTATACCAGTTAGATTCGCCACAAGAGACTTAACCTTATAGTAGCTTATGAGGTCTAAGTCCAGTTGAAAGCACAATATAGCTCTGCAGTTTGTCTCATAGGTCGCCTCCAAAGGATTCCCTAGAAATAGGTCAATCGCTAGCCGTGTGACCTTGTCAACAACTCTGGGAGACTGTTCGTGAGGCGGATTCTGAAGGCAATGAAGAGCCCCATCGGACATCCCAAGACTGGGGTCATCCAGAGTAGCACCTTGGAGCCCCTTCACGAATTCCACTGCCATTCTGAGATCATCATGATGAATTGTATCCTGTAGCCACATGTTATGATCCACCCCAATTTTTCTCATCCTCATCGGACCCCCTCCTTGTCACCCTACCCATGCCTAAGTGACCCTTACCATTGAACCCATCATCCTTACCAGACCTACCACCATTGCCACCCAGTGAACCATCCAAACCATTGTCACCCCTTGATCAGCCCCCAGTCGAGCCCCTTGTCCCCGTCCCCTGGAATATCCACCGTTGGGAATACTCCTCAATGGAGATGTACCAAGAGTCATCCCCAGTAGAGAACCCACTGGAAGACCCAGACAGTCCCATGGAGGACGCACCGCCTTTAGAGCCAGAACCATTCATTCCATATGAACCTGATGTCCCTGGAGGCAACACGCATGCCTTGTCCCCAGAAGAGTCCCCTGTCATACCATGGCAAGAGTACCTTGCCCCAGATAGTCCTGTGTCCCGCAAGCACTCCCTGTCACCTACAAGTCCCTCATCAGCGCCCATACACCAACGCACCAGTAGAGGAGGCAGTTACCACTCAATCACGCCTACTGCCTTGTCGCCCACAGCTGGCACCTTGCCCCAGAGTCAGGGCTACCAGTCGACCTCTCCTGGAGGATCCGCAGACAATCCCTCATCCACACAGAGCTCCACAGACGACGTGGATAGCGACATGGCCCTTAATTGGGTCACCATCAATACGGACTACCTTAAAGGGTAGTTGCTTATGCTAGACGCCCATTAGACCAGAATGGGTACGCGGAGATCAGATCTCCTCGGATCAGTCTCAAACCTCGTGGTCGTCATCGCATCATGATGACGCTTCTCTTCTTGGAATGACCCGCCACCATTGTTCGACCCTTAAGGATGGATTAGGCAACTTGTCAATCTGTCATTCGCTCTTGCTCATTCTCTATTGTTCTACTCATACAGACCGCAGCACTTATCCGCGGACCTTCATATGTCACAGACAGGCCCATCTTGACCAGAACTACCTACCTTAGTGATAGTAACACGTGCACCCGCCTGCCTGTATATAAGCGCCCTGTATTTCGACAGTCAAGCCCTAAGCTTGACTTGATTCTCAATATCAACGTTCTTGAAAGCTCCCCAAGTGCCTCCCCTTTCCCTCATCTCTTACATAAGCCTCTCAGAGTCGTCTCTAGCAACACTAGAGACTTCTACCTCTTCAAGTACTCGCCACCAGTTCACTCTTAGTACAAGTTGTACTATCAAGGCCCATTGAAGCCTTAACACCACAGATCTTCAACATTGCCAGGAGGCATATCGAATGAATTTGGATTTCGATGGGCAGGATCATCAAGCAGACAATTGTCAGTGTCAAAGTCTTCTACATTTCCAGAAGGTCCAATGTCGCTAGGTGATTGAGGAGCATCCAACCCAGTATCAAAGTCATTACACACATGATCGCCTAGCTGTGAATGGGGTTGCACAGATGGACCTGGACAAGGACCAACAGGTGGACTGCCCTTAGCAGATCAGTTAGCATCATCTGGTATATTCCCAGAAATGTCACACCAACAACATCATCTCCAGATTGTCTTGCTTGTTTTCTTGGAGGACCGATCATATGGTCTGTGTCCCCATCACTGGCAGGTGGTTCGGCTTTGTGCACCCATGAGCTCTGCGCAGCACACAAGGATGTTTTGTGTATGACAACCAGGTGCTTATTCAGGAAGGCCTGCATGCTCGGGGAGTATTTGGATATGGAATCCCGGTATGGCCTGTGGCGAAAGTACGCTGCCTTGCTAACTTTTCGTTGTGTGCCTTTGCATATTTGTTCACAATTGCAGTAATATTGAACCTGTTCTTCCATGTATTGAACTAGGTAGTCTATGTAGTACTGAGGTGAAAGGAATGCTAAGGAGAGATGGGCGCAAGGAGCAAACAGACAACTTTACAAAGTAGCATACAACTGGAGCTGCTGGGTGTGGCCCTGTATGCAATCTAGTAATTCCAGATCTGCTGGCCCGGGCCCTGCAGTTGCTTGCAGGACTCTATGATATCCGCGATGCAATTTCCCGATTCCCGATGCCCAGTCCAGAATATGAGGCCGACAAATGGATTTAGTTTGATTCAATCCATTTTCTTTCAATAACTTTCTGATCGGATCAAGTAAACATATATTTATTCGATAGGAACATATATTATTTGATTCTATTCGACCCGATTAGGTCCATTTCTGGCTGGGCGTGAGAGCTTGAGACGGCGACGACACGCGAACAAGAAGGGGAAAGAGTCTATTGCATCGATAGGGTTCTGGATTGATCGCACTCCTGGCCGACGCCAGCGAGGGTGGTTATATACAAGTACGCTACTGCGAGTAAAGGGAGCGGTGTCGTCCCGTGTCCGATGGCTAAGTAGAAAACGGAACGTAAAACAGGCAGAGCGGGGGCTCTAAGCGAAAGAGAGGCAAGGAACGTACGAAGGGGTCCTGAATAATTCCATGCACAGTAAAAGGCAAGTCCGGCAATATGTGGTCCCTTGCGAGGGCCCGACTGACGAGGTGTCGTGTGTGACGTTGGAATGCCGGGTGTCGAAGCGGCGCGCAGTTGTGGCGGCGGCCGGGGAAGGTGGGCGAACCATGTGGGATTTGAGGTGCGACGAGGGGGCCAGAGGACGGCGAATCGGTCGACGTGATGGTGGTGAAGGCATGTGTGAAGGACGGGGCGACGGTGGTGAGAGTACTAGTGGTGAGGATGACACGTCGAGTTGGCACGCACACAGGCGTCATGTGGTCGAAAGTGCTCAGTTTCGAGACTGCAGCGACCAGGTCATACCCTTACAGTACATGGGACTTGCCAAATATCACCGTGGCAAGTTACTGATGACATTGTTCAAAAACATACAGAGAGGACTAACAGACCACTTCAAATCCGAGTCATGCACCGTACATCAGGAAATCGGCCAAATTCTTGTGAGGCGTGGCGCTCGCGACTGAGATCCGGGCCGGGATAAGGTCGTGCCCCCATATGGCTGTTGCGCGTCGTCACGCCTTTCTTATGAGATTATTACATTCCATTGGCCACTCAATGCGGGCTCGTTTCTGACTTGTACTTGGTTATGATTCCTATCTCAGGTCATGCAATAATCGTATATCGTTGTGAGGCTTATGTCAACTTGTGCTCACCTCCTGAGGTACCTAAATCAGCAAGATGAAATCGCGATGTCAAGATGCTTTTCTTACAAGCCTGCCATTCCACTTGCCATTTGGTACGGTGCTATATATAACGGGACAGAAACGCATAGTCATCAGCAAAAACAACTTTACTTACTGGTGTCTTGGTGAGTACTTATTGGACTTGCAGCCTGCTGCAAGTCATCTGCAAGGAAAATTTCTGCAAGTCCCGTAAGCTAGGTCGATTCCTTGCGGATTGCTTACAACCACCTTGCAATCAAACTTGCCATATTTACACCTGGCTTGCAATCGAGCTTGCCGAACTCATGACTGGCTTGTAGGGTTCTTCGCGGGTGCCAGACCTTGACCATAGTTTGCATTATAACTGCACAGTGAAATTTTAGATGCTACTACAAAAATTATACTACTACAGGAAGTTCTAGTAACTAGTCTTTAGCTTCTGCTTGTGTCCTCTTTGCCCCTGTCATTGCGGTGGTTGTGATCAAGGTCATGCTTGAAAGGGCACATGGTGTGTGAGACGAACTTGTATGAGGCTGTGGTGCCAGCGTGGACTTGTATCGCTTGTTAAAGGAGTCCCAGACCATGAGGAGGATGAGTTTGATGCCAAGGAGGTTGACGAAGGGAACGAGGAACGGGGGTTGGGGCAGGTGGTTGGCTGGGGGATGCACGTCCACGCGGGGTCCTGTGTCAGCAGTGTTGTGAACAGGGGAGATGGCAATGACGAGCACTCACTTGAAGAGAAGAGGGGCACGCCATCCATGGTGACCGCGTCACCATTGATGGAGCCATCGGTCGAGTTTGGTGGCGAGGTCGAGCGCGTTACAAGGGCATCGTTGGGCAACAGGGGTGGTGGCACGGGCATGGCAGAGGTGGGAAAAAATTATTGATTTGAGAACGGGGAAAAAATGGGAGGGGCACTCACTGGCGGTGTGCTAACAGGGAGGGGCAGCCAGCTTTGATGGTTGTATTCGGGCTGGGGGGGAGACACGAGAGTGGGAGGAGCCACCCTGCGTTCGATGAGGTGTAACTAGCAGTGTTGCAGTTGAAGGCGCACTTCTCGAATCTGACACGGTTCGACATTATGTCAAAAAAAAATCTGAAGGAGAGAAGTGGAACGTGTGGGTAGATGGGTAAGCGATCAAAGCTACGAGCGGTTCATCATCGTCGCACCTTCATGTAGCGATTCTGTCCATCCATGCCGGACCCATGCCGGACCCGGCCTTGTACTCCTTGAAGGCAGCTCGGCCGACGATATGGTGCCGCCCTCGAGCACAAGGCACCGTTTGGCTTCTGTCAGCCAGTTGTCGGATAAGGGGGGCGCGGAGAGCCGAGGGGCACAGTAACAACGATGTGACAAGGGTCGCGAAGAGTGTGAGAGCGAGCAAGGTGAAGGATCTGCTAGCGAAGGTGATAGACGAGCAGAAGAAAAAGCCACCAACATACTGATAGAAGCACTCTATGGATCGGAGCACCTCAACCTCTCCACCGGCGACAGTAATAAAGTTGCCGACGATGCCAGCACGGGAATAGCTAGGGGCAAATGGCAGTAGCGAGAGGGGACGTCAACTCAGGAGCGACAGAACAGAGATATGTGCCATACCGATGTGCATATTCTTCGGATGCTTCGGATCGCTGACCTCATAGAGCGTGTCAATCAAGGCATTCTCTCGGTGCAGGTTGAGCACAATGCGCAGGTTGATGATGGGGGATGGCTGTGGGCTCGCACCAGCTCAGTCAAAATAGGCCTTATCATCCCGACTGGCGTTGGCGGTAAATCCCATTCGAGCTCATCCAAGATAGTAAGAGCGGCCTTGATTGCATTGAAGTGGACGATTGGACGCCATGAGCCCATAAGGGTCGCTCGCAGTCTATCGTCGGAGGTGCATGGTGTGATTGGAATAGTTTCCGGAGACAGCGAGGGGGGGTTGGGACTGGTCAGGATACCGAAAAAAGAGAGCCAGTGAGCAAAACTTACCCATTGGAGAGCGTAGGGGTCCAGAATGGTCAGGACAAAGAAAGCGAGCAAGTTCAGCGAGCGAGTCCACACTTTGCCTAAGTTCGAATTCAACACGTGACTACAGTAACACCACGTCAAAGCCAACGTGCTTCAGCCCTCATTTTGTCTTACAGTATTTCTTCCATGTCCCAACTTGTCCCTCCCTCTGCCGTTCCCTGCCCCTCATCTGGTCACTTTATTTCCATGTCCTGATTTGTCCCTCACTTGTCTGTAAGTGGACAGAGGGCGCTCAGTCTGATGAACGTGAAGACTACATTGCAACTGTATGTACCTGTAAGTGGACAGAGGGTGCTAGGCCGATGTAAGCGATAAGGTAGTGAGCAAGATTAACGATCAATACTAACCTCAGTCTGATGAAAGTGAAGACTGAGGTTTTACTAGCAACAAAGACACAGTATAAGTACTCAAGGAGCGATCAGCGACAAAAGTAATAAACATGAGTAAAGGTAAATGCGGTAATCACAAGCTAAAATGTCCACATGTAACGCTATGACATACATCTGTACGAGAAGTGTCAATGTCTGTCAATGATAAGAAAAGAGTGTCCCATCAAGGGCCACAATGTGCCAAGTGCACGATTGATTGCATTACCTCCGACACGCCCCCTCAATCAGCACAGCACAAACCTAGCTCCTTCAAAAACTTCTTGTGCTTCTCCTGGGCAAGGCCCTTTGTGAGGATGTCAGCGGACTGGTCATTAGTGGGCACATAATCGAGGGTGATATCGCCCAACTCAACCTTGTGTCAGAGGAAGTGATAGCGGATGTCGATGTGTTTTGTCCGATCATGGAACTCTGGGTTTTTCGTGATGGCAATGGCTGACTGGTTGTCGATGAGGAGGGGAATAGGGAATGATGAAGGTTGTTGTAACCCCGCGAAGAGTCGTCCAAGCCAGATAGCTTCCTTGGCTGCATGTGCACCGGCGATATATTCGGCTTCGGTACTGGAGAGAGCAACAGTGCTCTGCTTCTTGGAACTCCAGGAGATAGTGCCACCAGAGAGAGTAAACATGTAGCCCAAGGTGGACTTACGGTCGTTGACATCGCTGCCCCAGTCGGCATCCACATACCCAAGTATGGTGTCGCCTCCAGGAACCCTGTGGCGGTACACAAGTTTGTAGTCCGAAGACCCGCAAAGGTAGCGGAAAAGACGGTTGAGGGCGTGCTGGTGTTCGATGCCAGGGTTGGCTGCGTGGCGACCAAGGGCTGCGACGGTGTAAGCAATATCTGGGCATGTACCCAGCATTAGATACATGAGGGCCCCAAGGACACGCTGAAAGTGTTTAGCGTCCACCTCAGGCGAAGGGAGACAGACGAGATGATGGTTAGGGAGAGAGGGGGTGCTGATGGGGCGAATGTTAGCCTTATCGAAGCGCTCCAATACCTCCTCTAAATATTTCTGTTGGGATAACGCGATCCAGCCCTCTTCGCGATCCCGTGTGACATGGATGCTGAGGATCCAGGAGATCTCTCCCAGATCAGTCATGTGGTACTTCTTCTTCAGGGTCTCCTTGTCCTTACGGACGTCATCTGAATCAGGAGGACCGACGAGTTTGAAGTCATTGATGTAAAGTGCGATAATGGAAAGGACGTCACCGTGTCGCTGTATGAATACAGTGTGGTCCGCTTCGATCCTCATGTAACCCATCTCCGCCATAGTTCCACATATGTCCTTGTACCAAACACAACCGCCCTGTTTGGTGCCATAGACTGCCTGATTGAGCCGCAGGACCATACCTTCGGGAATCTCAAGGCCAGGAGGGGCCTCCATGTAGATTTCCTCCTTGAGCTTGCCATTGAGGTAAGCCACCTTGACGTCCATTTGATGGATGGTGAGATTTTGCTGGACAGCGATGGCAAGGATGGCACGGAAAGTTGAGAGTTTGACGACAGGGGCGAAAGTTTGGTTGTAGTCGAGGCCTTCGACTTGAGTGAAGCCTTGGGCGACGATGTGTGCTTTGTACTTCTGAACCTGGCCATCTGGTCCATGCTTGATACGAAGAACCCACTTACTTCCAACTACCTTGTGTCCTTTCGGCCACAAGACTATATTGTAAACCCCCATTTGCTGGAAGTTGCAGATCTCATCTTTGCAGGCCGCGTCCCACTCAGTGGCATTGCTGCGCGCCATGGCCTCGTCATATGACCATGGATCGTCGGTCTCGTCTGTAAGGACGACGTTGGCTTGCTCCGTGGGGCGAGGTCAGCTGTAGGACGTAACTGAGTAGTGTGGGTCGTCGTCCCAAATAGGCGGGCGAGTGGTGCGCTTGGGACGCGAGGCGACGGGCATGGGCTGTGCATTAGTGGTAGCAGGAGTGGATGTGGATGGAACAGGAGTGAGTGGAGTGGAAGTGGGAGTGGGAGGATCAGGTGTGGGAGTAGAAGCGGTGGACGGTGTGGGAGTAAGGGCGATAAGCGGCAGGGACGTGTCGTTAGCGTTGAGAATAACGTGTTCATATGATGTGTTGGTCCCCCCCTTGTCGAAGATAACATCACGGGACTTGAGGAAGCGCCCTGACGGGCGATGCACGAGGCGATAAGCCTTGCGCTGCCGAGTGTAGCCGATAAATGTGCAGACAAGGGACTTAGCTGAAAGTTTGCCACGCATCTTGTCAGGGATATGGACAAAGGCCTTGCAGCCAAAAACACAGAGGCAGGAAACGTTGGGCTTGTTCCCGCTCCAGGACTTCTTGGGTGTGCAGTCGCTGAGGGAACGCATCGGTGACACGTTGTGAAGTAGCGCCGCATACTGGAGGGCGTCCCACCAATAGCCATCGGGGAGCTTGGCATCGATGAGCATCGTGCGGACCCACTTGACAAGCGTGCGGTTCATGTGCTCTGCTACCCCGTTGTGCTGCAGTGTGTCAGCTGTGGTCATCTCATGTTTGACCCCCTTGTCCTTGAGAAAGGACTGTACTTCCCCGGCGATGTATTCGCCCCCTCCATCGGAGCGTAGAACCTTGAGTCTATGGCCAGTCTCGAGCTCAACACACGCGATAAAAGCATGGAGGTGTCGGGCTACCTCAGACTTCTCCTTCATGGCGTCGACGAAGACTTTCCGAGACTTATCGTCGACCCAGGTGACGAAATAAGTGAAGCCTTGGTGTGAGCGAGTCGAGAAGAGAGTACAAATGTCTGAAAAGACACAGCCTAAGATGAGGTCAGCTTGCGTGTCTGTCTCCTTTCGGATTTCGGCACGTGTTTGCTTGCCCTTAATGCAGGGTTCACAGATCTGGGGGGATGGGGTGTAGCCACCAGTAATGTCCATTCCTTGTGTCATTCCCTTTTGCGCCATGCAAATGACATCATCGGTATTGAGATGACCGAGATGCCGGTGCCAAGTATCAATGGTAACCTTCGACCCCGAGTTGTCAGCGATCAGCGCGGCCTCAGGAGGGTCTTCACCCTTGGCAGGGAAGGAGTCCAGGACCACAATGTGAACCGACTCAGAGGTGGAGATGGTGGTTATCTGCATGACGTAGAGACTTCTGTGCAAGTCACCTTTGCAGGCAACTTGCTTGTGCTGGTTGAGGATGGAACATCCCTCTCCGACGAACTGCATCTCAGAGCCGCGCTTAGCGAAGTGCGACACCAAAAGTAGGTTGCCGTGGAGTTCCGGCACATGGAGGACATCTTGCAGTACCGCAGGCGAGGACTTGCCCTCAGCATGCATGCGGACGGAAATGCGGCCGACACCAGTGGCTTGAATGGCACTGTCGTTACTGAGGAAAACGTCCATGGGGTTGACAAGTGGGGAATAATGATGAAACCAGTCGCGATGTGCACACATATTGCAAGAGGCGCCAGAGTCGATGATCCAACTGGCCTCAAGACTTTGAGGACCAGAATCGATCTTGGCCTGTAGCACGTGTTCACAAGTGGTGGAAGGACGTTCAGCGGAGCAAGATCGGCAGGGGACGGCGACAGTGTGGAAGAGTCGAATGACATCTGTGTCGCTAGCAGGGGGATCACTGGTCACAGCAATCTTCGCCATAGCACTGGAGGGGGAGGTGGAGTTAGAGTTTCCAGAAGCGGAGCCGGAGGTAGCGCTAGAATTTTTGGCTGCCTCTTGCTCCACCTTCTCCTTCTTCAGTTTGCGGCATTCCAACTTCTTGTGGCCCTTCTTTTTACAATGAGAGCATTTCAAGTCAGTGTTGGCTTGGGGTGATTTGCCCTTGCCTTTGCCAGCCTTGGCATAGAAAGCCACAGCATTGCCCTTGAAGTTGTTGAGGCGGTGGCGTTCCTCCCCAATAATTCGGTCCGCAACCCATTTGCTGGTGATATTAGTGGCTTCCGAGTTGGTGATGATGGTGCAAAGCATCGCATAGGAGTCGGGAAGGCAAATAGCGAGTAGGAAAGCCAGAAGGCGGTCGTCAATGGGGAAGCTGATGGTCTTGAGCTGCTGGGCTGCGCAGACAATGTGGTCGATCTGTGGCTGCATAGGTTCCGAGTCCTTGAAGGAGATCGTAAAGAACTGCTGCAGTAAGGAGACAGTGCACTTGTTGCCGCCGCCAGTACCAGAATACCAAGAGGTGATGCGATCCCAGTATTCTTTGGAAGATGTCCCATGGAAGACACAGTTTTGGCTGACCTTCCTTAGTGCCAAGAGGATCATAAGTCTAGCTTCACGATCCTTGAGGCCCCACTCTTTGTGGCCAGTAGGGTCAGTCGTCTGATCCGGGCGAAGTTCGGTCCCAGTGATGATAGGCCAGATGCCGTGATTGTTGAGTGCGAGCTGAAGTGCCGTGTACCAAGTGTCATAGTTCTCACCATCGTCGTCAAGCATTGGCAAATCGAACTTGGCAGGTATGAATGGTTTCGCCAACGTGCTGCTGCCTGTGGTAGGAGAGCTTCCACCTTGGGTCTGCGCAGGGGTGCCAGACGTCTGCGGTGCGGGAGTGCCAGAAGGAACCTGCGGAGCGGGAGTACCGGTAGGGGCCTGTGAAGCAGGAGGACTGGTGCCAGTAGTAGACGGGGGAGCAGACATAATGACAGTGTGCAAGGAAGAACGGCGATTAGAGTTTCAGTTGTCAAAGTGACGGAGACACAGGTCTCATAATCTGTAAGTGGACAGAGGGCGCTCAGTCTGATGAACGTGAAGACTACATTGCAACTGTATGTACCTGTAAGCGGACAGAGGGCGCTAGGCCGATGTAAGCGATAAGGTAGCAAGCAAGATTAACGATCAATACTAACCTCAGTCTGATGAATGTGAAGACTGAGGTTTTACTAGCAACAAAGACACAGTATAAGTACTCGAGGAGCGATCAGCGATGAAAGTAATAAACGCAAGTAAAGGTAAATGCGGTAATCACAAGCTAAAATGTCCACATGTAACGCTACAACATACGTCTGTACAAGAAGTGTCAATGTCTGTCAATGATAAGAAAAGAGCATCCCATCGAGGGCCACAATGCACCAAGTGCGCGATTGATTGCATTACCTCCGACATTGTCACCCTGTGGTCCCCAGCCTGTGCCCTCGCTCGGTCGCATTCTGTCCCTGCCCTGGCAAGTCCCTCCCTACGTCGTCTCCAGTGAGTGAGTACCCTCACTCAGTCACTTTCTTTCTGTGTCTGTACATGTTCCTTCCCTCTGCCGTCTCCAGTGGGTGAGGCTCCTCATCCCATCACTTTCGTTCTGTGCCCTGACGTGTCTCTCCCTTCGCCCACGCTGGCCCACTTTCCAACCTCTGCCATCGCACCTTGCAATCCCCCTCTTGCTCTTCTGCACCCCTTCCACTATCGCCAGTACGCTCAGCCTGAAGAAATGCCGCACAAAAAGGGCAGCGACGAGCTCGTGTCAAACTCGCCCTCTTCAGCGATTGAGTGCCCCTCTGTCGCTTGCTTTCTTTCCATGCCCTAATCAGTCCCCTTTCCAGAGTCGGCCCTCATCCAAGTGCCTTCGCTACGTGTTCACCTGTCGTCTCACACATACGCACACACACATGCATGATGTCGAGCGCCATCGTAGTCCGTGCCATTCGATCTTGTGTCAAGTCCGATCGAAGGCTTTCCCTGCTCGTAGGTGCCCCCTGCTTAGTCGGTTTCTTCCCGTGTCCTGACTCTTCCCTGCCTCCGCGCTCCAAAGGGTGCGTGGTTGTTGCTCGCTCATTTTTGTTCCGTTTCCTGACTTGCCCCTCCCTCTGCAATTCCCACCTCGTGGGGGCCCTTTGTTCGGTCGCTTTCCTTCATGTCTCGACTCGTCCCTCTCTCTGCAGTCTCCAGAGGGTGAGTGCACTTCTATCGGTCACTTTTTTCCCGTATCATGACTCGTCCCTCCCTCTGCAGTCCACACGGTGCCCCTTGTTTGGTTGCTCTCTTTCTGGCCCATCAAGCACTCGCTCACCCTCTTGCGGCGGTGTCCCATGGCCTCACCCTTTCATACCAGCACCCTGCCCCGCCATTTGCCATATGCGCTGGGATCCGCTCATTCATCTCTCCACTAGTTGTACCTGACGTAGCGCGCAGCGGCAACACACTGCGACCTGTTCACCCCGCAAGCTTGCGGATGTGTCCCCCCCCCTGCGCTTCCCTACGTCCGCATGCTCTTTGAGCACTTTCGAACTCGCATCATGCTGGTTCTTGTGCATGGTCAAGTCCCGGCACGGCGGCAACTAAGGCAGGTCGCAAGACAAGAGCAACCGTGGCGGAGAGACTATCAGGCATGACAGCAACGACAGGAGTAGCCAAATCACAACGGCTTCGGCGCGGTAGCAGCAGCACTTGCGATCTGTAGGACGGACTCGAACCTAAGTCCTCTCATCTGTGATGCCCTAGCGATACCCACCATCGCACGCATGATGGGCACGATACTCCTCCACCTCTCGCACGTTGTACCCTTTGTATGCACCATTATCGCCTTGCGCCCGCCACCTGGGCGTGCCAATGCTCGCGACGATGCACAGTAACTACTGGTAGGGACTATGTTTTGCCATATCCGAGTAGCAAACGAATAGTGTTTCTTGACCATATATATAAAATCTTCCGCTGTTGCGATTGAACTTGAGACTTGTGACCCAATGACATCGCTGTGACCTAGAAATGCTCTGGTTTTGAGTCATGAGTGCCATACAAGACTGACAATATCGTGTGAGATCATTATGAGGTTGACAAGAACGTGTGCGCTGGCTAGCAGGTAGGAATAGTCTCATGCTTGATATATACTGTGACCAACAACTCGTGCATCATAGGGATGATTGTAAAGGACTCACAACACACTTACTAGATGGCACCAGACTCATACAGTCAATGCCAGATTGTATCACCTCATGAGCTCCACCAGAGGCTTATGAGGCATAGCGAGCCCAATACAAGGAGGTAGCTAAGTTATGCCATTCATAGCCACTCACAACAGAGGATATTAACTCGCGAGGCCTTAACAGAATCCTGCCGATTTCCTGATGTAATGAACGAAATTTACCCATCGCTCCAAAGTCATTTTTCTCTTTCTTCTCAGCACCTTCACAGCATCTCTCAGAGCTTCCGCTGTTCTCTCGTAATACGCCATTCCCTGCCACTTACTGGTATTCGAGAAAACCGACCTGTAAAAGTGCCCTGCAAGGTCCGGTCCGTCAATGTCTGCCATTTCCCACATCGTCCCCATGACGCTTCGAAACCCGCAGTACTGGACCGCACCCGCAAGATGCAGTCCCTCGTCTGCGATGCTCTCTGTCGTGTGCTCCGCTGTGTGACAAGCAGAAAGGAACACAAATTCGCCAGTGGGAAGCTTCGATCGCATGGTGTCGAGTAGCGTGAGACGTGAGCCTTCGTACAGTTTGAAGTAAGCATTGAACGGTTTTCCCGTCTCGAGATTGCCATGGCATGATACGTGGACAAACTGGTAATCTTTGAGGTGTTCCAGCACAGCGCTCGGCGTTGCCGTTTCCCAGAGAAGAGTCGCTGTCGATAGACCAACAGATTGGATGATGCGCATCTCTTGCAATGCCTTTGGCATCTTGGCATCGGGCTGTATCACAAGAAGCATCGAAGGCCGTTCGAGTGGCCGCGCCCTGGGTTTACGGGATTCTATAAGTGCGCTAAGCGTCGGGGTGTATGAAGGGATGTACAGGTCCGAGAAATAGAACTTGAGGGGACCTTCTGATCTGATCGGACCCATGGCGTGGAGGGGAAGGGAACAAAAGACAGAAGTGGGACAGAACCATATGCGGGATTGTTCCAGTATATCCAATTCATGGAGTCTCCAAATCACAGGACGACCAACGAGGTCATAAAGAGTTTCGAGTACCGAATCCAAAGCGTCATCATATGCGCCCGATTCGAGGCCATAATCTCGTGCGGTCAATAACTGGTCCTTCAACTGATTCGCACGTTCAAAGAAATTGTCGGGCGTAGGAATCAGGGAAGGAGGCGCATCACGGACGAGAATGAGGATATCTGAACGCCATCTTGTATGGTTGATAATGATCACCGGTCCATGCTCGGCAGCAGAACAGACGGTGTTGAAAGAAGGCGTCGTCAGGAAAGTCCCGAATCCTGGAAGAGATTGAATTTGGGAGATGAGCCTGTCGCGCTCCGTGACAAGCGTTCGTTGCTTGATCACCAGATGGCCAATCGGTTCCATCAGCTCGCCACTGTCAGTTTGGCCCTCATTTGGCCAGATACCGGCTGAGCTCAACGTCGTCAAAGCCTCAAGGCCATTGTTAATAGCTGCGAACCTCTCTGCCAAGGGTAAGTTTACGAGACGGAGTTGGTCAATTGACATGCGGAGGCCACGCATCTCAGACCAGAGCAGACCTCTCCCTCGTTCCAGAGTCTCAACGGCCTGCTCAAGTCGACCTAGATCGATTTGATGTGATGTGTAGTCCAATGGCAGCGTCTCATAATCAACGCCCCTTGAGACAAGACGATAGTGCTGTATTTCAAGGGTAGGGCTGAACGCCAAAGAGTCTTTCATTAATGAGATAGCCTTCTCATATGCGGTAGAGGTGGACGGATGCCCGTAATACCGTGCGACCTTCGCCCATTGACATGAAATGTTTAATCGATCGGGTATCCTCGCACATGTATCGGCGGCGGCTACGGGAAATAGCTGCATAATTTCTTCAGAGTCGGCCATTTCACGGAACCGAATGAATCGGGAAAGCAAGGCTAAAATAAGTGGTCGAATGATACTAAGGCGGGTAGATGGTGTAACTGGGCTTTTGAGGATGTCATGGAGCAAGGTAATTGATTCGTTGAGATACGTCATGTCGTCTGTGCAGCGGAAAGCCTCGATGAGGAGATGGGCTAAGTGGGTATTAATCACCAAAGTGAGAACATCACTTAATTGAGATGATTCAAGGTAGCGCCGGCAGAATTCCATAGCTTCTTCGATCCCCGCTTGATTGGTTGCTTGACCCAAAAGGCGGAGTAGGGTTTCGAAGCCATGAAGACCTTCTGCATCCTGCGTCATCGGGATAACTTGATCAATGTCCGATCTAGTTATTGGAAGAGGGGAAACCAGTTGCAAGGGTGATGTATGATTGTTAACTCCTACGTTACCGGTAGTATCCGCTGGTCACAAATTACTTGGGGTAGAAAGCTCATTAAAGCGGGCCTTCTCGAGACTTTCCAAGAACCAAGTCATTTCTTGACGCTCCGGATCTTCGGACGACATCGTCCCAAGACAAGTATGAATGCGGAAAATTGCCTCCTCTAAATACTCTGGGTTCCCATAAAAGTAGAACCTGGATAGTGCAAACTCTACGGCCATATAGGAAGCAACCTGGACAAACCCTGGATAAGTGAAGGGTCTATCCGCGATTGACATTGCGTCCTCGTAGTCAGCATGTGAGTGAGTTACCACGAAGCGCTGCAAAAGTGACATGATAAGCTCAAGGGAAACCGTTTCCAAATCAGGAAAGCGGATATTCGCTTCACGGAGGCACTCGATGGCTTGATCTGGAGGTGGTCGGCCAAATGAGAAGGGTTCGTTTTGAATGGCCTTGGCCATTGTTTTAGCAGCGTTAAGCAGGACTTTATCTGGGGCATCCAAACTAAGAAGCTCGCGGCAGAGGATTGCCATCTCTTCGATATTTCGCGTTGGATCGATGGATCCCATTTGGACCTGATTGGCTAAGGCATACGTGAAGGCCGTTGTGATGCGGTCTCTTGTGATGCGGGAGGTTTCAAGTGACTGGTCTCTGAGGTAACGAAAATATCTGACACAGTGCTTGCTGTCGTCAAGCTGCTTGAGCTTTTGTGAGCGACGGACAAGGGAGTTCGCAAGGTGGAAGAAGGCGGTGACGACATCTGAATTATGTCCGATGTGGGGATCAAGTGAGAGTATGGCTTCAACTGAGCGGGAAATCGAGTCCTCCAGGTCTTCGTTCTCATATGTTCGCCCATAGCGCACTAATCGTGCCTCGGCCAAAGTTGTGAGGTACGTAAAGCGCGAAGGGTCAGCTCGGGGTAATGACAAGAGTTTATTTCGGGTATGCAAAATGTGGTTATCGATTTCGCGCAAAGAAACTGGAATGAATTAAGATCAACTCGCGTAAAGATCAAAGTGTTTGGAAAGTCGAACACTAGATCTGACACTCACGCGATGGGACCGCCATTCTACAAGAACTAGCAAAATCAGAAGGCGACTGCCCTGGGAAGGAAGAGATGTAGTGTTAGAGATTGGGGCCTGCACAATGCAGGCGTGAAATTGTGTGCCAAATCGACGCTGGACCGGAGGGGTACCAATTTGATAGCGGATGGTCGCCGCTGCGGTGAGGTATCGTAAAGTGACCACTAGTACCGTCGTACTTGTCTGGAACCCGCGGGAAACAATGTGCAAATATGGTAATAATTATTTGCAATGGGACTCTCGGTCAACGGTACGCATACCCGAACGGCATCCTTCACTAATCCATCGGGCTTGTTGACTTTTCAAACTTGACTAGTTCCGAGAAGTACTGTAGCGCGGAAGGTCACTCCACGCTATGTGAGTTCAAAGGCCAGTTCTTGAGATCCGAGGCGGGTTCGCAATCCCGAAGGGAAAGCAAAGGCGCAAGGGAGAGAAGGAGAGGGAGAGGAGAGAGGGAGTGGCGAAGGAAATCGTAACGGGGCGTAAGGAGAGTTTGAGATGGCGACGACACGCGAATGAGAACGGGAAAGAGTCTATTGTATCGATAGGGTTCTGAATTGATCACTCCCCTGGCCGAGGCCAACAAGAGTGATTTTATACAAGTACGCTACTGCGAGTCAAGGGAATGGTGTCGTCCCGTGTCCGATGGCTAAGTAGAAAAGGAAAAGAAGCAGAGCAGGAGTTCTAAGCGAAAGAGGGGTAAGGAACGTACGAAGGAGTCCTGAACAATTAGCGAGTTGGGTGCATTGTACTGAGAGAGCGCGATCTTCGTCATCATACTCGCGCTGCAGACGCAAAGCATACATAAGACCATCTTCGCGACCAACGGGTGGGTGGGCTGCCGTGGTGACCAAGCGTGCGATCGAATCCTGAGCCAGCGGAAGAGGATGCGAAGGTAGAAGTGGATGTAGAGGGTGGGGTAGACGCCTTAGAGGAAGACGGATGATATGAAAAGTGTGTCGACGATTATAAAGAAGAGGATTGTCTTGGCAGCATGGAAGGACAGTAGTATTTGGAGTTGGGTGCAGACGATTCAAGTTGTTGAATGTGCCTCTCTTGCTGTCGACTCCGCACTTCCACCTCCTCGATTCCACTCTCCAAACGTTGCTGTTCGCTTTTAAACAGATCGTTCTGTGAGCGCAAATCGGCAAGCTCTGCCTGATGGATAATTAGGCCTAGCTGGACTCGAGAACTGCTTGCCATAATGTCGGCGTGGACATCTCGACGCCGTGTGGTACGAACACGTGGCCACTGTAATTGCCTAGGAGCTGAGCGCACCATTGAAGGAAACTGTCCCGAAGGTCGACGGTAGGAAGGAGTTCGGCAAGTCGGCGGACAGTGCCTTCGATCGAGGGACTGGTCATCATCCCTGCACCATTGGAATAGGATGGACGCGGGTGAGGGTCGAAAATGAAGACGGTTCGGCTCCTGAGTTGTACTTTCAAGCAGGCTATGATTTCAGGAGGGTGAATGATAATGGCGACCCCGGATGAGTCGATGTCGCATAGTTCCCTTAATACGGGGACATTTGTTAGCCACCGCGTTCGAGGCGCGAACATGCCGTGTACTCACATGAGCAAGGTTTTTGAACTCTGAGACCCCAGGCTGGCCGTAGGTAGTCGTCTTTAGCTCCAAGGTCTTCTCAAACAATGGGACGCGACAGATATCTTCGACGTCAAGGTGGAGGTTACCGGACCGTGATGCGCATATAGCGGTGGTTTCCTGGGGAAATAAGGCTGTGCTCGGGCAGGGGATTGTACGATGCTCGCACCTCGGAGCACTCGCAAGCTAATACGGCCTGCAGAAGAGCTGCGTCTTGCAAACTGCCTTGTTCGATGGAGAATACGACCTTCACGAAATTCAACGCTGCGAGTCCACAAGTTGAAGCACCCATTCTGTCTCTACCGTACTGGCCCGTGCCGCCGTAAGAAACAATATGCTCTGTGCCGTCCACCAAAACGCTGTGGACGATAGCTTTTGTATCCATTTTGGGTGATCGTTTTTGAGGGCGACTGTGGTAGAGGTGTGCTGCCCTGAGGGAGGAGGCCCATGTCATTGATGGTGGTGGTTAATGGGAAGAGATATGAAGGACGGGCTTGACCATGGTACTGTACCAAAGTCTGGGTGCTGACATGCTGACATCCGCCTAATAGGGTTTCTGTAGGGTTTCATCGCCGCTGCGGATCGCGCCAGTATTGCGCCTTGTCATTGGCCACCGGTCAACACGCAGGGACTCTTCTCACTCCGGATCGCAGCATTCATGCATGGCATCTCGTGACACTTGAAGTTGTATTGACAAGAGAACCACTTCGAATTGTTTGCGGGAAAGAGGAGGCTGTCCAGAATCCTTGAGCAGTGTCGCCATGAAGAAGACTAGGGACGAAGATCGATGAATTCACGGGACAGTCTGCAGGAGCCACGTAGCTCGAAATGAGGCGTGAATTCATCTTTGGTAAAGTCCGAGTCAGCGGTAGACTTTGTGTCTGATAAAGTGGATGCGAGTACCTGAAACCCGGCGTGTGACGATGCGTTCTCTTCCTGATCATTCCGCTTTGCGACCTCATACGTGAATAGTCGGTCGTCATCACCAGCGTCGACATCCATAGATTCATCATCGTCATCATCACCCCCAGACTATGGACGCAGAGTGCTCCACTGATAACAGCGCAACCACTTGATCGCATATTTTCGTAAGGTACGAGGATTAGACCAAGAGAGAAAGGACGATCCGCAGCTCCTCACTGCATAAACGTGACTGTTCCGACAAACTGAAGAAGCTGCCGAGTCGTCCCAAGTTGAGTCCTCAGGCCAATATATGACATAATGGTGTCCCTGAGTAGGACCCGTCTCTCCAGCAGTGATAACGTATAGACCAGATGATAGGGATGGCCTGGAACCACCAAGCTCAGTTGGCAGAAGTAGCAAATGACCACTGCAGATGTAATTGTCAGGTTTAGAAACAAAAGAAAAAGAAAAAGACGCACATGTCCTCGCCAACTGCGTTAAGAGCTCGCAACAAGCGTACAATCTCAACCTTGGATCCACGCATACCGACAAGTCTGATTATGACATTATCCAGAGCTTTGGAGTCAACTTTAATGATGGGTGCGTGCCCCAGGACGTCTTGTGTTGATGAAGCGTTTGAGGGGATCCTGGGCGATGATGATCTTGTCAACTACATGAAACAATAGGGTCATTCAAAGTTACCATTATTCTACCATTATTCTACCATTATTGTGTTCATTATTTGCTTCCTTATTTTTTAATGGTGATCAATAATGGAACAATTAATGGCCATTATTCAATTAAGG
>Ga0307510_10000589_pt1 | contig 36624 bp, 47 predicted proteins | sample 12_EM_MG_FD_207224 | JGI IMG/M metagenome (GOLD analysis project Ga0307510, IMG submission 207224) | Populus trichocarpa ectomycorrhiza microbial communities from riparian zone in the Pacific Northwest, United States - 12_EM | ecosystem: Host-associated > Plants > Roots > Unclassified | place...
AGCATCCACCACTCTTTGCTTGTTTGCGGATCCTTTCCTTATCTTTATCAATCGCTGAGGCTCGCGCTGGCGATCACCTGCATGCACCATCTCTCATGACATCAATCTCCCCGCGTGTCTCCATGACATGCTGTATCGATTGTCTAGCCCCAGGCTAGAATGAGACTGACCTACAGACTGGCTTATTCTTTCCCAGACTTCTTCTACAGTCAGCCTCAACAGAGAAGGTCACTTTCTAAGGACCTTGCACGGGGTGATCAGTCAACCTTGACCGGACTGGCAACTTGCCCGAAGAGCCTATGATTATTGCATCCGCCAGGCGTGGCATCGGCCTTCTATCCAGAAAATCTGCGCAAATTTAATCTCAGTATGAAGTAGTCGTGTGCTTCTTTTTGTGTCCGCGCTGATTGGATCAGGGCTTGCGCCCGCTCGTGTGACCCCTATTGTTTTCACCGAGCCAATGCAAGCGTTGGCATCCCCGATTGAAACGTGTGCAATTGTCCAATCTCGGCAGTCGAGAATAAGTTGGACCTATCGCCCTCGATGGGTCCCCGCTTCTGTTCAATGCAGACCGATAGCAGAAATAACGCTACCACTGCCCTGCTCGACAATTCCCTGCTATCCTATTTGCTTTGACAACATCTAGTGTGGCGTATACAGCTGAACAAATGTACTTCGTCTCGTTAATTCGATGCGAGGCAATTACGTTAAAGCCGAGCGCCAACCTGCATTGGGTAGCATTACCGCTTCACGAGGTCCCCACGTTGGGCGTTGTTATACTGTATCTAATTTACGCTCTACCGCAGTCTGTATCCACTTCTCCGAGAAGTGCAGAGTACGGACACGACATATAGGAACATCAACTCCTATCTGAATTACGTGGCCTCTCTTCTACTACTAGATAAGCTTTATTGTGCACCCCCGAACCAGGGCCATGTTTAATGACCGTGTTCCGTAAGAACCCTATGGTCTATCAGCCTTTCATTGCGAGTCGATATCATCGTGTACCTATCGCAGGTTGACCCACCCCGCCCCGATTGTCACCATTTCGTATTTCTCGCGACTTCTAGAGGGCCCGTCATGACTTACCCTCTTTGCCAAGAATCATTGTCCGCGCTTCGCGAACGCGATCGAGTAAGTGAAATTTGGGCCATATCAATACATGTGAGGTCTATGATGTACGGCGGGATGCGATACGGGGTATACAAGTACCATGACCGGAAAGTTCGAGCCCATTTCATTTCCATGATCACCCTGGAATAGCATATCAGGGAGTACGCCTCACGCCCCTGCTGCGTTTCTGATTATGTCTCCAGCCAGAAGGGCTCGGGCTTTGCATTTGCATTTGAGGCAAGTTTGAATAGGGTTTGAGGGCCGACAAACCTGCGTCACGTCGCGCGGGGTCCGATTAGCATTCTTGTTCTCGGTTCTCGTTTTATTCCATCGTTGCGCCCGCATTTCATCCCCTCTCCTCCACGCATGTAATTTCCGCCAAGCCTAGCAAATGGCGCGGTGTGCCACGAGCCCGCGTGCTCGCTCGAGGCTCTGCTGCGTGGACAGCCATTCAAAAAAATTACCGATCTTATCAAGCGCATCAGAGATCTGAGACCTCGTGACTTGATATGACCCTCCTGACCCGCCTCGACGGTGATGTTGGGTTTGCCAGATCCATCCTTTCCATGTATGGCTGAGACATTTTATCTGGGGGGAGCGGAAGAACGGAAGCAAGGCTCCCCGCAACCTTCCGCTAAGCGCCTGTCTCACCGTACCTAGGCATCCTCTCTGCCGCGTCATGCGCGGACCTACAATACCCTTCACAAAATGCTGCAGCGTGGTGGCTGCCCCACCAGGTCCCTCAAGAGCGAGCCATTGCGCTGGCACCTACTGAACCGGCGATCGATGGAGCGATGAAATATGGACTTTCATGGCAGCATGTCCTCCATCCTCCAGATGGGTGCCAAAAACCGTCTCCGTCGTCTTTCGGGTTGGCACAAATTGCAATTCGAAATCTTTTAAAAGGGCCTGCGTCGAGTCTTGCATTCCCCTCTATCCCAATCTCCTCTCATACTCGCCAACTCCCCCACTCGTGTGACCCCTCAGTTTGAGCTTTGAAATGTGTAAACGAAGAATGGCCAAAGTGCTGTTCGAGGCTTGTGGGCATCGGGATCCAGTTGAACGGGTTTGCTTGATCGTTCAATGTACATGACTGTGGACATCCCCTTCTTACGCGCCTCGGACAGGACCGTATAGACTGCGGACAAGCGAATTGCAGGTATAGCGCCATGCATCCTCCAGACCTTCATGACTGTGTTAATACTTGTGACCAATGGTGACTTATACTACCCTTCTTCATAATGTCTATTGGCTCACTGGTTTGCACAGGATGCGCACCCCTGAGGTTGAAGATGGTGGTAGTCAACCCGGGTTTTGCCCCAGGAAACATTAGGATGACCTCATGGAAGATGAAATTTATTTATTTATTGACACTGTCCTAGTCGTGTGGCCGATTGTTCATCATTTTATTTACTTCCGATAGTGACATTGAGGGGAAACATGACTATGTTAAACGAACGTTAAATCCAAACCAGTAATTGATGTTTGATGGATGAGGCATCGATAGGCACCGCGCCCTCTTGCGGTGTACAGAACGTGTAGACCCCTGGATGTGGGGTAAGATGAGGAGAAAGAATCGAGAACCGAAGTCTACTGTTGTCTGGAGCAGTGATCATTGGATGCATGACAAGTCCTGTATGTGGAGGTCTTGGTTGAGTACCGCTACTGTATCGATCACACGTAGATCTCTCAGGCAAGCACCAACTTTAGCAGTCGTGTGACGCGAAAATGGGGGGAAAGGAGGGACGAATTTTAACTAACTATAAGGTTTTACCTCGTCTCCCTTCACCACCATCACCACCATGTTCGTTGGCACTTCGAGTTTGTCAAGAGAGCAAATGATCGAGTACCTGCGTACCCTCCCATCCATTCGCGAGCGCTGTGGACGTGTCCACGACCTCGCGAAACAGGGCAAACTCCAATACTTCGTCTATCATCCCGAAAAAGAGGAAGTAGTCACCGATTATTGCATCAGGATCATCCGAGTCTGTATTCCCTTCGGTGACGTGGCCAACCTCCTCCATTGACGAGCTCTTTTCACAACAACCAGCGTGATTTTGGCGATGATTTCTCAACCGTGAGCGACCACCACAGGCGAGCAAACAGGAGTGGCAAGGAAATCTAACCAATTTCAGATACCCCCCCACGGCCGGTGGAGGCATCTCGACGCTGGCATCTCTCGCATCGCACCATTAATCGCTCATTGGGACGCTTTGGAATCACCCCCCGACCCTAAAGAAAAGACCAAGCGCCTGATCGACCTTTTCCTAGTCTCGGTGCTCCTCGATGCTGGGGCAGGCAACGACTGGATTTACCGTGACGAATTATCGGGCAAGTCATTCAGCCGGTCGGAAGGCCTAGGCGTGGCCAGTTTCAACATGTTCAAGGAAGGGTTCTTCTCGGGCGATGCCCGTCAACCTCACCGAGTTGACGGTATGTTGGTCGTACGACCTCTTTTTCCGTTTGAGGGGTTCACACGTTCACATTCATATAAATGAATGGATGATCGTACGCCGTGCTGCCGAAAGCAAAGGGGCTGGAACAAATAACCGCGGAGAAGACAGCACAGGTCATGCAAGTAAGCTCTGACAACCCAATGGTCGGCCTCGAGGGTCGTGCTTCTCTCCTCGTCAACTTGAGTCACGCCCTCAAGAGCAACCCAACGTTTTTTGGAGCCGAGGGGAGGCCGGGTAACATGATAGGTATGGCACTCCCTCTCTGTCCCCTACTCCTGAGGATGTTTCATTCCCCGTCTGGTCCTCATCTGACTGGCGCTGTAACAACAGATTTCCTCGAGTCGGAGTCCATCGCAGACGGAGCAACTCGTTGCGTTCCCCTCGCAGCCCTCTGGCACGTCCTAATCACGGGCCTCACGCCGATCTGGCCCCAAGACCGCACGACTCTCGGTGGCGTACCCCTCGGCGACGTCTGGCCATGCGAAGCACTCAAAGCACAAGCGCAAGCGCCGCATGCGGAGGGCACGGGAGATGAGCTTGTGCCTTTCCACAAGCTCACTGGGTGGACGACGTACAGCCTCGTAGAGCCGATCGAGAAGGTATTAGGGTGGAGGTTCGATGGCCTCGAGGACATGACGGGGCTCCCCGAATATAGAAACGGTGCGTGTGTGCATCATCGCCCATGGGGCAGGCTCGCCTCGTGCAGCCGTCGCTTTTGTGGAGCTCGCTCGCTCATGTTCTTCTCTTTTCCCCCTTCGCCACTTCTTATTTTTGGGTACTGGTACTGGTGCTGGCGCGGGTATGGGTGGACATCGAAAGGTGGTCTCCTTGTGGATCTCGGTGTGCTATCTTTCAAACCTTTGGCCATTCCCGCATCCTATTACCCCTCTGCGTCTTCCGAGATCCCACGGCTTCCGCCCTCGCACCCAGCTATAGTGGAGTGGCGCGCGATGACAGTCATAGAACTGTGAGTTAGAGCTGTTCTTTTCTCCTGTCCCTGGCTGCCATAACCCCCATCCACCAACCGCTCGCTGAAATAACGTCCTCATCTCATTATCTCATTCTTCCTCCTTCCACGTCGCACCGTGTTGGGCACACTTCACCAAACCAGGGATCGAATCGCGGAGCAGATACGAGTCAGGCTCAACTTGTCGAAGGAACAGCTCACCCTCGCACAAGTCCTCGAAAGCGCGACTTGGAAAGGGGGTCGGGAGATCGCGAAGGAAAAGCGACCGGAGACAGGTGGCCCACCAATTGATATTGTCAGCGACGGCACTGTGTTCTGAGTTCCGATGGGTCCCCCCCCGGTTAACTGTCCCGAAAATTCCGGAAGTGTGCGTGGGAGATGCAAGCCCATCAGTGGGTGTGGCAGACGTCGACAACGTGGTAGGTGAGTGTAATAATAGTTAGACACATAAGGATGTGAATCGCAAGCTCGGAACAAGAATGAGTATTGTAGGTGACATCAGAAATATACACTCCCAAGTTTGGCCCCTGTGTGTAGATTGGGCCGCACTGGTATTATGCCCGTTTTCTCTATGTAACATACAGCAGCAGGCAGATGCAAAAGTCCAGGACGCAACGTGATCAATTTATCACGGGCAGGGTCAGGACCACACACGGATATCACGTGATTAAAGCTGGCGCCGTAAGTCTTTTGCCAGTCTCCAAGTGAGGACAAATGCGATTATAGCCCATATACCTCCGATTCTATGAACAGAGTGAGATCAGCAAAGTCCACTAGGATCGGACAGGCACAGAAAGGATTCACCGAAAGATGACTGCCACCGAATTTGGACCGCTTGGCGGGCCTGCGTTATTCCCGGCTTCCTGGCGAGGATATGCCAGTGAGGCAGTGCCGTTGTTCGCGATGGAGGAGGTAGAATTCAGGCTCGGCGGAGTCTTCCCAGGGTGATCCCCATGGAGAACGGACTTGTGTGGCTCCAGAATTGCGAATATGAACGCAGTCATGCCCGTGACGAGAAACTGCGGAACGACGACGAAGATGTTTTGTATACCCTAGAGCACGCGCACATGCAGAAAAAAAGTGCGAGAGTGAGTTGACCCTTAAAAGACGAGAGATGAAGGACGACGAACCAAGATGAGTCCTGCTTTCGCGCTCAGATTCGCTCGAGTAGGCCTGGCTCCCCCATTCTGGACCGGGCTCTCTTCGAGATCTGCGAGGTCTACCCAGCTGCGACGCGCATGGGCGTTTCCCATGAGGCGCAATCGGTCGCCATCATGTTCCGACACATCATCGTCCCCATCGTCCACGTCTTCGTGCTCGCGTTCTGTCACCTTCCCACGATCACGCCCAGCCACCGCCTCCTCATCGGAATCACTACCTTCAGCCGCGAACAACTCTTCGTTCTGTTGTGATAGGCGGTGCGTGCTGGTATCTGCGAGGAGAATGGATTGATTGTCGTCAATGTCGGGATCTCTAACATCGGTATCTGGTGTCGTGTGAATTGCCTCTGCGAGCTGTTGAGCATCTCTAGTGAGTGGACGGCAGAAGACATAAATGCGATGGGACAGGCGCACCAAAGAGAGCGGTGCCCAAAGTGCAATTGCCCAAGGAAACCCGAGGAGGGTTATAAGCATGGTAGCGCCGGCGGCGGTACTCGTAAAGCTGCGTAAGGAATGTCACATCAGGAGCCGCCACGGCGATCGCATGAGACTCCTTTCGGGGTATACTCACAATGTGCCGAACATGCAGAAAGCAATAACCAGGTGGGATACGGCCCACAAGGTTGCTAGATGCATTTTACGTTCCCACCATCGTTTTGGAGGCCCCATGTGCATGGGGCTCGACGAAGAGGCAGGATTTCGTATAACAAGGGGTGCTAAAAAGTTGGTGACAAGCGCGAGCAGGGCTGAAAGTAATTGCGCTCGGGAGCCTAGGCGCGTGCCTTCTGCCTCAATGTCTTCGATGTTTCCTTCAAAGGCGGATGGAGGAAGTGAGCGCTTGTACAAATCGCTAACGTATAGCGTCGTGTAAAAGAGAATAGGAAACCATGCTGTCCAGGCACTAAAACGATGGATCATGAGGCATGTTCATAAGATATGGTGGTATACGCACAAAAATTGGATTATACACTGCGAACAACAAACGCCATGAGCAGCTCATTTGCAGACAACGACGACGTGACACGAACGATTTGACGAATTACTGGTGGTAAATTCCAGGCATTAACCCAAATCTCGTTCAGTTCTTGGAGGAAAGATTTCTTCTTTTGTCTGAGACAATGGTATGGATCAGTTTCCGAGGGGTGGGTGAAAGAACCTGAGCGTACCCCGATGTAAGGAGAATGCGTTCCTTTACAGAAGCGACAGTAGCGAGGTGCGTTCCAACGAGGGTGATGACACCAATGACGGATAGGACTTCCAACTCGGTACTTCCGAGGAATGGCAAAAGCGACGGCATGTTGATGCCGCCGCTATCTTGGTTGAGCACAAAAATGGAGAGCGAATGAACCTTGTTGTTCACAACACTCACAAGAAAAATCCGGCCACGCTGCCAATACCCAACATGACTGCAGCCCAAGCGTTCCCCTTTGCTTGTTCAGCACGAGGAAGGATATCTACGAGAAGGGCACGATCGACGGCTTGCACTAATACCCTTGTCAGGTCCCCCAATAGGAACATAGAGATAGAGACATGGAGAAAACTCACCGGCGTTGATGCTAAAGTCGATGCAGTATATTGCGAAGACGGCGAGACAGATAGTCAACACGTCGTTCTGAAACTCTCGTGAGCGTCCAGAACTGGGCATCAGAACAGAGAGGGAGGGGATATATACAGTAGGGGACCCCCATGTCGTGATAATTGAGGCGAAATTTCGAGTGAATCCGAGGAGGATGAGTCCCACTGAGCAGATGGCTACACCTACTGCGATGAACGGTCTCCTTCGTCCAAAGCGGGACTTGCAGTTATCAGCCATGACACCTGCACGGCAATCAGCAAATTCTGGGGGACTCGATGAAGAGGAGACTGGTTCAGCATACCGACTAGGGGTTGGACGATGAGGCCGGAGAGAGGGCCAGCAAGAAAGACGAGGGCCATTAGGGATTTAGAGAGGCCAAGTGAGATAAGGTACGGTGAGGCTGCGTAACTTTCCGTGTTAAATGATGTCGAAATCGAGAGTTGCCTTGCTATGGTTGCTCACCGTAGGCCATCTCGATGGACCACATAACCTGCGCACCCAAGAACCCAATGGTGAGCGCGGGAAGGCGTGCCCAAGGGGGTCCGAGGACTTTGGCGACACCGGCCCACTGGGCAGAACCCTCCAACGCCGACTCGTCATCTATCGAGAGGGCACCGAAGCCCGTCATGTTTTGTGTATCGCGTCGGTGCTGTCAGCGAAGACGGGGGTAGAGATGTTGGGTTCATTTAGCATTTGCACACCCTCCACCCTTTGTCGCGCTGGCGTTGGCGCCGGTGCCTAATGACGTAACACGGTGTGGGACCAAAAAGTGTATTTAACGATGCACGTATGATATACTGTACTGCACTTGGACTGCGGAGACGGAGGAGACTGCTCGCTACGAACGTCCATAGTATGCTGATGGTTGCCAGGGTTGGCGTGAAACGAAAATGCATATAGGATGACGGACGATGGTGAAAGAATGCAAGGAACGAGTGAAACAACAACATCAAGGCAAGAATTAGAGGTGAAGGTAAAGACAGGCCAACCTTACCAGGCGAGTAACCTTCTTCCCGTACCCTGTCTTTCCCCTCCACCACGGACAATTACAGCAATCCAACCGAACAGAGCCATCAAGAAACGCATCAACCACGCTGCATCTGCAGTCGCTCCAAAGCCTGTCCTGAGCTGCATCGCGAGAGCGAGGTCGATTGCCGGAGCTGCAGTACCTGTACGAGCATCCGATCGACGCTGCTCATCGGAGGCCACCATGGCCCAGGCGGGTTGCGAAATGGGTGCGTCTTCGTTGAGCTGAATAGTCCGTCGAGGAGGTGAAGATGGTGGGGACGGTGGAAGAGGAACGAGCCAGGGTTGCTCAACAACGGGCGGAACCTCCGACGGTGCGGGATGTGGCATTGACCCCTCGTCTACAACGTTGGACTCGCCATTCATCATAACGTTCTCGTCGATGTTTACCAGCACACCAACGGGTGGGTGAGATATTTGAGGAGTACTGAGGATATTGCCCAGGTCCGATGCCTTTTCCTGTATGGCCGTACACTTTTCATCGGCGTATCCAGATTCCACATCCCCAGGACGTGGCGCTTGCTTTTCTGCTAAATCTTGGCTAGGAGGGAGTAACCCACGGATGAGATAGAAGGCATAAAGCGCTGCGGCCAAACCGATGAAGGTGTACACAGCGAGGAGGGAAGTGAGCGAGAGTCGAGTTAATACGCGCGCCGACTCCCAGGAAGAAGATATTGTAAAGGTCGATTCGGAAGGTTCTGGTCCCTCAACCGCCTCGGGGGGGATTTCGACACCGCCCTCGAGTTCGTCATAGGGAGCGCCCTCGATGTCGTCTAGGTGTTTCGAACTGCCCAACATTTCACGCAACCTTTGGACCTCTGGAGGCATTGCGGTCTCCGTGCCTGCGAGAGGCACGAGCGCTTTGACAGCGCCACCATCGAGCTGAGAAAGAACAGCTTGCTGGCCTTCATCGGAAATTAATCGGATGTCGACTTCGCCCTGGGTGATACCGAGAAGGTCGATATTGGATTGCCTGAATTTTTTTATGAGTAAGGTGATGAACGTGAATAAGAATACTCAGACGAACTTCGTGCGCTCTTCGAAAATAGCTTTGATGGTGTTTTGAACCTCGGCGGGTTGCGAGGAATCACTATAGGGGAGAGGAGCGGGACGAAGTGTGTGGAGGGCATACATATGCGTAAGTTGCGAACGACACGGGTCATCGTAAACACTTACGAAACGGGGGCTATGGGACGAGCGGTCACGACCAGCGCCAGGAGAGAGAACGAGACGAGCAGGGTGTGTGGCATCGCACACTGTATGTTGTACAAGGAGCGGAAGGGATTGAACGATGGCACAACAAGGTGGTGAGATGCCAACACAAGAAGAAAAAAGAACCAACTCTCTTCAGTTCAACCCAACGCTGGCCACGCGACTCACGCGTGCTGAAACATGGTTCAATTTTGCTAATTCTCCGTTTCTATTACTCAATTATCCATGCGATTTTCGCGTGTGGTGATCAGTCATCCCTCCTTTAGACCTTATAAAACCAAAGTACTGGAGTTGTATGTATATACGTACTGATGAACGCGACTCGGATGTCGCGTGGTTGAAGATGTTCCAGAAATGGAAATCATGGGTATCCCCTCGTGGACCAAGGGCTGCCATAATAGCGCGTCTAACTAATGGCCTCGTCATCGCGTGTTTTGAGTCATTAGGTCCGTCCTCATTTCCCCCATCTTACTCGCGTTTGTCCGGTGTCAAACCACCCCTGCCACGTACTGTACTCCGTTCACATCCCCGCGCCTACTACCTCCTACTACTCGATAACTCGTGAACACCAATATACCACATCAGGCCAGTGGGTAGGCGCTGGGTTGTCATCTCCTGGAGGACAGCCACCATCACGCGAGCGATTTGACTCCTTGTGACCAGCGCAATCTCTCTCTCGAACGATGGCCTCTTCAAAGCAAGCCTTGGTGCGTGGATGTCACCGATGAGCGTATTTGGATCCCATGTCGATGACTTAACCCAACTACGATAGTGGGAAACGGGTCACGATGAGACGGTCGAGGTGAACCAGCGAGCTCTCATTGACAAGGTCCTGGCACGCTATTCGGGTGAATTCACAGGTCAGTCCCGTTCTCCCGAGTCTGGTGGGTGGTCATTTTGGACATGACTTTGATCAAATACAGTGTTTCGCGAGCTGCTACAGAACTCGGATGATGCAGGGGCACGTTCGGCCGAGATCCGTTTCGAAACCGAAGAATATCTGTCTCGCGAGAAACGCAATGATACCCCGCCGGACGAATCTAAGCAAGGGAATCTCCCAGACCTGAAAACAGCTGTGGTATGTGGTTCTTTTGGTGTTTGCTGATCCATGTATTCTTATTGTAGCTTTCGATCAACCGCAGGTACACCAATGGACGTTCAAGAATAACGGTACACCATTTAATAACGATGATTGGAATCGGCTCAAGAAGATCGGTGCGTAGGCACTCGCGGCTACCGCTGTTGCTTCTTCATGTCCCTTCAGCCGAGGGTAATCCGGATGAGGAGAAGATCGGCGCCTTTGGCGTAGGTGGGTCAAAATCCCATCCATCTCGAAACTCTCAGTTATCTCACATAATGGATTTACAGGCTTCTACAGCTTGTTTTCGGTGACTGAGGAGCCGTGGGTCACTTCAGGAGGTACGCCAACATTACTCTCATGAACCCACCATAGTTCTACTCATGCATACCAGGCCAATGGATGAATTTTTACTGGAAGGACAAGAGAGACCAGGTTAGTCATCTTCGTAAGCTGTATCCGAACCTCATGCCAACAGAATTGCACAGCTATTTGCCCGCCGTGGAAATGTACCAGCTTCTGTAGATGGTGTGGTTGATCCATGGTCCACTTTTCAAATGACGCTCAGGGAACCTGCTCCTATACCACCTGCTTTTGACTTTACTCGCTTTTTGGTTTCCTCTATTACGTTTATGGCCCACCTTTCTGAGGTTAGCGTATACTTTGATGATAAGCGGCTGGTCAGATTATCCAAGGATGGCGGTGTGCCGAAGGAAGTGCCAATGCTGAAGGGGCTCAAGAGCACGAGCCCTGAGGGCATGATGAATGTCAAGTCAATCCAAACCATGCGTGGGTACTATTGCAGACTCAGAGGAATTTACTATATTCATTTTTTCACAGCTCTTCACATCGAAACGGAAGTGGTTCGATGGGTGTACACTGTTGGCTCGGAAAAGTCTTCCGCTGCATCTAAGATGGATTCACTAAAGACAGTTTCTCACCAAGCCAGTGGATTCTTCTCGTCACTCTTCGCCGGGTTCGGAGGTTCCTCGACGCCACGGAGATCGCCGACCCCGTTGCCTGTACCCAAGGAGTCAATTAACCTTTTGGAAGCCCATTCCTCCAGCGTTGTCTTGACTATCTTCTCTGCAAATATCGACGTTCGGCTCAATAAGAAAATGACAGCAGAGTTGCATCGCTCTACAAAGAAGAATCCTCCCAGCCGACTGCGATACGAGTTGATATATGTGAGCACAAATACTATGAAGCTTCCCATCGAAGTCAGCTCATACGCCCTCTCAGACGGGGAAGAATGAATATGATGCAAGTGTCAAGGCGGAGGAGAAAGCGGGCTATGCTACTGGGAGCGTGTTTCAAGGGCTCCGGGCTGATCTGGAAGGGTTCGTCGCATTGCTCAGAGTAACTGTTATTATTGATCCTTCGAACAGGACTGGTTCTGCTCGTGTGTTCATTGTAAGTGTTTATTACGTTGTTTTAGCTGGGAATTCACTCCCGTAGGGCCATTCGACGGGACAAACAACTGGTATCGGTGGGCATATGGCCACGCGGTTTATTCCGACGGTGGAACGCGAGTCGATTGATCTGGTGTACGTCTTTCCCCATATTCTTATGTTCGAACTGACGGACGGATCGCCTTGATCTAGTGATCGCAACGTGGCAGGTCAGCTCCTTCCTTCTCCTCAAGCATCAGTTCTGATCGCCTGGTGCAGTCTGGAATAAAGAACTCCTTTACGTCGGAGGTTTCCTCGCCCGTTCTGCCTACGAGCTGGAACTGGATAGTATCAAGAAAATGTGGGAAGGCTCTGCAACGGCGAACGGCCCAGGTGGTGTTCCTGATGAGGAAGTTCAGGCCTGGCTACGAGGACGCGCCCTTCACGCACTCAAGTTCTTCACATTTTACCCTTCCACCCCGTCATCGGTGGTATCCAACTCGATGGAAACTGCCTTCTTTGCTTGTGCGACTACTCGTCCGTTTTCGATCATCTCTTCAGAAGGCGTGCGAAGTGCCGGCGAGGTCTATGTCCCCGATCCCGAGTTCTCTGGTTTCCTCAAGCGTCTGCCCGTAATCTCCGAAGATATCGCCAACGGTGCGAAGACCATGATTACTACTCTCCGTGCCAAAGGGATAATTAAAACCGTAACGTTTGTGGACGTACTCCACGAACTTCGCTTGCGACCTCTTTCCGAGACCGAGACAGTTGCATGCCTCAAGTGGTGGGTCGGTGTCACCAAGCTCGGGAACAACCGAAATCTCGTCCAAGGGAGATCGCAGCTTCTAGATGCGCTGGTGGTTTCAATTACCGGACCTCCCGAGAAGGTCATCAGGCTGTCGGACGCTCAAACATTCTTAAATTCTAGAGCTGGTGGGGCGATCATCCCAACAGATGGCCCTCTGCCGAGTACTCTGCTTCCTATGACTATCACGAGATCATTTGACCCGGATGTTCTCTCATCCGTTTTCCTTTGGAAGCCATTAACCATCGTTGACTGGCTCGGGCATGTTGTTGACCCAAAGGTGGCTGCTGCCAACGCCGAATTCGACATCACACTCTCCGCTTCCTGGGCAGAACGCGTCTTGTCTGCGCTCGCCCGGGCTTGGCCATCGCTGGCCAAAACAGCGCAAGACGATGTTGTTAAAATGCTAAGTCCCAAGGCCTGCATTCCAACGTCGACCGGTTTGAAGGTACCAGATCAAGCTTACTTTCCCAGCGTAAACTTGTTCCGAGACCTCCCCATTGTTACGATGCCATCCGGAACCGTTGTCAAGGGCCATTTAGGGGTGGTGTTACAATCACTTGGTGTACGCAAGCACGTAGAATTGCAACTCGTCTTCGACAGGTCTGCCTCGTTCCTCTCACAACTTTGACTCACTAAAATCAGTTATCAGAATGGTAAAGACGGGAGACTGGACACCCTTCGACCTTGTCAAGTACCTAGTATCCATTCAAGCAACTCTGTCGCCCCCGGAATTTGAACGTTTGCAACATACGGCGGCATTTCCAAAGGAAGGCGCTGGTAAAGAGCAGTCGGTAACTGGAGCTGTCCGGAAAGTTCAAAGATATAAAGCCATGGACCTTTATGAACCGATTGACGTCTTTCGAGAGCTCGGCCTACCTGTCATCGACTGGGGTGTCGACAAGGGATGGAGACCATCTTCCGATGAAGGCAAGTTCTTGATGGGCTGCCACCGTAGGCCTGATTGACTCACCAATTGAGCAGCCAAGTTCGTTTTTAATCTCGGTCTGAGGCGCGCTCCTCCCTTGGCGGAGATTCTCCGTATCGCTGCCTCGGACAATCTCACTATACGGATGAAGGCTCTGACTTTCTTTTTGGACAACTTAACTGTCAAGTATGCTGATTACAACCCTCATAATTTCCGGGATCTCGCTTTCGTTCCTGCCGTTCTGGGGCCGGAGAAGGTGTTGGCGAAACCGTTTGAAGTAAGAGATCCAATCCCATTGTACTTTTGATTCGTACAGACGATCTGTGGCAGTTGTACGCTAGCCCCGAGTGGGCAGCACTAGGTTTCGCTGTAGTGGACCCGTCGCTTCCTGACGGGGTGGCAAGCAAACTCAAGCTCAATCACCACCCACCGACTCTCGAGCTCGTCACTCTTTTGCAGAGACGTCCGCCAGGAGATGAGGCAACGGCACGCCAGTGGTTCGAGGTCTTATCCGGCCGTGTTCCAGGTAGGCTCCTCAGACTAAAACTATTCGAAGCTGCTTCGGACTTCACTCACTTCCCTGTAGATTTCTCTCCAACTGAACTGCGGAAGCTCTCAGAAATGCCCTTCGTACCCATCGTCTCGACAGGAAACAAGGGCGTCATCCAAAGGTTACCACCTATTCAATGCTACTTTTTAGGAACGGGAGGTTCAGAGCTGCATTCCAAGCTCTTTGCTTTCGTGGATTTTGGTCCGCGTGCCAATGCATTCCTGGGAGCCTGTGGTACCAAGCAAGAACCATCCGTTGAGGAGATCGCCCAGGCTTTGCTGGCAGAGCCACGGCGAATGTACGAGCTCGCAAACGGCCGCGAAAAGTGAGTGTAGCCCAAACTTTCGAAATACAGCCCCAAATACTATTTTGTCAGCTATTTTTTCGAGCTTCGCAACCTCGCAGTGAACCGGCGACTTCTTACGAAGGGAACGATTCTACGCATGAAACGGTCGAATGTGCTTCTGGGGTCGCGCCGCTTGAAGAAAACGGGTGATAAAACGTCGGGCGAAGGAGATGAAGATGACTGGGACTATCAAGATGATTTGCTTCCGCCCAATAAAGTGGCTGTCGCAGATGATAATAACGCATACCGACTTTTCGGTGATCGCATCTTCTGCGCACCGCAAGAAGACATCCTAGAAGGTACCTCGTCCAATTGTTTTGGCCTGTCATGCGTTTCTTATCTGTCGCTAGAACTATACATCTTCCTTGGCTCTCCACGCCTGAGCTCCCTGGTCAGGGAGGATTACAGGACGTCGGGTGAACTTTCTCATTCAAAGATTGGCCCGGACACTAGACATCTGATCTTGGAGCGCCTCCCTCTTTTCCTTCACGAACTCCCCCAATCACGCACTAGAGTCACGTTCAATTGGCTTAACGAAGACAAGAACTTCGTTGTTAAAGTGTTCGGAAGGTTGTCTATTACTAAATCCTTGCATCATGGTGATATCCGCCACTCTGAGAGTCACGAGGCCTCCGCCATCGCCAAACGAGAAGGGAGGGGACCGATCGAACTCTGGCTGGCTGGAAACACGCAAGTGGAGATGTATGAGTAAGTATGTTTGCGAATGAGCGTTTTCGTCGTTTGACAACTTGGTAGGGTTTCGACCTCATTATGCCGTTTCATCTTCGAGTCACCCAAGGTCAATGATGCCATGCTATTCATGACTATTTTGTCCACGGATCTGAAAGCCCTGAAACGACGGGGATATAATGGTGCTCCCTCTCCCTTACTACCGCATTAAGCCTCTTTCGGTGACTGACTCGTTTGTCATTCCCCATTAGTTGACAGGATCCTACGACAGCAGAAGGCGGAGCGCGAAGCAGCTGAGAAGGCATTGAAGGCTGAGAATAGGACTTCACTAATCTCGAACTCGTCAGAAATGACGCTCCAAGATACACAGGCGAAGCCTCCGACCACGCAAGCGAAGAACCTTTCGACCCCGACCGGAACAGCGATAGCAGCTCCGTTACCACCACCAAATACCGGAGGTACCGGCCTTGAACAAATATTGAAACGGCCGCGCCCAATGTCAGCCATCAATGAGCTTGGGCGCCTTCTTCGCCCCAATCGTACAGATGCGCCCTCACCCCGATCGACTTCTCCCCCCAGAGGCGAAGACATGGTACCGTCATCAAATCCAGGCCCTCCCAGGAGAGAAATCTCTCCACCACCGCAACTGAATATTCCCGGAGGTGCTTTGGCCTCGTCGGCAAACCCAGGGCCGTCAAGACCACTTATTCGTTCTCCTCAGCCAAGCTCTCATGTCACACCGCTGAGTAACATCGGTACGTTGCGCGTCTCAGATATATCAGGGTTTCGTCTCATGCTCCATTCTACCTAGCCAACAACATCGACATGGCCATCAGAGCATGCGCGCCCGAGAGAAGCAATTTGCTCAGAAACAGGGAAGAGATGCAAATGGTGAAAGAATCGCTGGACGAGGGATACTGCGACGTTTCCGGTCGGGCAGGGGACCTGGACCTTGTTGGCACGTGTTCAGCCTTTGTCGTGCGATCTTCTTTGTCCTCTTATCAACGCCAAATCTACAGGTAGCATGGGTGGGGTGAAGGTGTTTGCGGCGCAAGGTGGGGATCTCCTCGCCTAATTTGAACTCAGAAACTCAGTACTGAGCGCCCGAAACACTCTGACTGTAGATCTTCCGGAGCGCGAGTCGCTCCTCCAACGCAAGCGCGATGTACTCGCCCGCTTCCTTCACGTCCTTCTCCCCCTCGTTTCAATCTACAAGATTCCGCAGACGAGCTTGCACATCTTTGCCGACAAGGAAGGGCAGCTTGTTGCGTTCAACAGAGGCGGAAGTTTATTCATGAATTTACGTTATTTCGAAGCTTGGCGTGCGTTCCGAGTTCTTCTCCTTTGACGTGTCTGATCTAAGTTGGACCTGTCAGACGACCGCGACGTCCAGGGAGGCGATTTCACCAAGGCCTTGACCTCTTGGCACGCGTTTACTGTGCTTCTTAATTGCCCCCTGGTTGTGCTCACGCTATTTTCCTAGGTTCTTCACGCTGGCACATGAGATTGCCCACAATCTCGTTCATCCACACAACTCCGAACACGAATTTTACTTTTCTGCCATTTGTGAGGCACATCTCGTGCCCCTAAGCAAGTTGTTACCCTCATGATACCCTATAAGATGGGAATGTAGATTGTAGCACGATTGGATGGAATCATATTTATGTGATCTTTGCAACAAATGAAGGATTTCCTTCTTGGAAGTAGATACGAACTGTTATACCATCGCCTATCTAGTGACAAGAATTTATAGAGAATAACCCCAAAGCTAGTGATTTGGAGAGAGTCTTGAACACATCCTCCAACCATCTACAGCAACACTCGAGCCACTGTTATAGTTGACTTTCAATTCGCGGCCTCAGATATGTGGCCAGACTCTGCAGGACTCGTTGGTTCCTCGAATTCTGCATTTCATTTCAGAAAGCGAGTCTGCGTAGCGGCCAGTACCTATGACTGCACACAATTGAATGATTCGATCAGTCGTAACGATTCGCTATCGGCGCTTATGAGGTTATGACCATCTATGGCAGAGCAAGCCGAGAGGCGCCTTGTCTATGGCACATCCATGATGCTCGCTTGCGTCGCCTCTCGTGTCGCGTTGCTTCCACTGGCAGATTGCGCAGTACAGATCTTCACAAGAGCGTGTAGTTGATGATCGGATATCCCCGAGACGCGTGTTACATAATCTAAGTGACCCTTTCCTGCACGTGCCAGGGAAGAGCACAGAGAGCGTACGCGTCGTCGCCTTGAACAAGAAAGGACAAGTCAACGATAACCACCATGGAATGTTCGTTTGCGCTTACAGGAAAGGACTATGTCCTCATCGCCGCAGACACTACTGCATCACGCTCTATCGTGAAAATGAAAGTAGACGAGGACAAGATCAAAACGCTGAGTCCTCACCTTCTGATGGCCTACTCTGGAGAATCAGGTCCGTCCCACGCCCCACCCTCCAAGGATTGGGACTTTTGACCTCTCACTCGCAATGATTTGTATAGGTGACACCATCCAGTTCGCCGAATTCATAGAGCGAAACATCAGACTCTATCACATCCGCAACCTCTATCCACTCCGTCCACAGTCTGCCGCATCGTGGATCCGCCGATCGCTGGCGGAGTCGCTGCGCTCGCGCTCGCCTTACACGGTCAACTTATTGATTGGCGGATTTGATACGGCAGAAAAATCACCACACTTGTATTGGGTCGACTATCTCGGCACTATGGCCTCGGTGCCATTCGCCGCACATGGTTATGGAAGCTATTTCGCGCTTAGTTTACTAGACCGGTGAGTAAACCATCTCCTGCAGCTATGTCCCTTTTCTTGTGTGCTAGATGATTCGCCCTCCCTCTCCCGAGCGTGCCTCCTTCTCCTTGAGGTCTCTATCGACGACTGACTAAGCGTGACCATTCAGGTATCACAACCCTGACGGTTCGTTGGAGGAAGGTCTCGAAGTTCTCCGACGCGCGATAAATGAGACCGCACAGCGTTTGGTAGTCGCCCCAGGAAACTATATCGTGAAGGTTGTTGATAAGGACGGAGTACGAGAGATCAAATTGTAGTTGTGTAACTGACTTACAAAGTTGACATTGACACGAATATGCGAAACTCGTCCACCAACGTTGGTGGAGCTTGATAGGACTCGGGGTAAAATGCCCCACCCTGATCAACTTTTTATCACCCTTCAAGCTTCAAGCGTCACATCGTCTCACTCCACCATCTTAGAAAAATATTCAATAGCGGGACAGTGAGATATGCTCGATAATTGCCAGCATGACCGTGATGCACTATCCTGTCGTGGGCCGAGCTTCAAGTCACCCCCCTCAGATCATGCTCATTTGGCTCTTCTGTGGATCCGTCGCGCAGGGCAAAATCAGAGGCGAAAAGGAAATACGTAAGGCGTCGCCTCATGAGGGTTCCCCATCCTCCGGGTGAACCCTCTCGTCTTGGCTTCGTTGACTGCAAGGGCTTTTTGGCTTGGATGTCCTCGACCTGTTGCACCATGGCAGTACTGATGAGCCCAGCGAATACGTCCTGGACCAGAATTGACATTCTGGATGCCGACCTATCCTAATGGTTATTGCTACAGGCATTCTTACCCCTTCGCGCTTCGAGCTTTCGCTTCCGTGTTTCCTGATCTAATTTCCCAGGCGTTGAGTCATCCCACAGATGACATAGACACCTCGGCGATCACAGGTAGCTCAAAAATACAGGTACTCAACTTTGGACCTGATGAGAAATCTTTTCCCGGTTTTCCTGATCGAATGACGAGAGCCTAAAGAATGGGGTATTCTACCCGGACAGATTAGGAAAGCGGAAAACAAAACTTGAAACCAGGTGTCATTTGATTCCGCCACACCTTCAGAGTTAGATCTAACGTCGACCGCGCAGACCTCTAGTATCGTATCTGACTAAGTTCCCGAGTCACGGAAGCTCGTGGTTCTCAGGCTGTAGCGTACCTACACAGGGATCAAAAGGGCTCGAACGTGGGCGGTGAGTTGTTTTACTTGCCTCGCTTAGGCTATGATCATAACCTACGACACTAGTGTCTCCCGCTAACGACCATCACGAGCCGTGACGACCGATCCTTCGCTTTTGTCGTCATTGGCTTCCCTCCTCTTCACCCCACTTGAATTCTGTGACAGCCCCCAATTTCATTCAACAACTCATCGCTTGGCGATATGATTGGATCTCGCTGACGAGATCATTGGGATCACATCGATGAGAGTGATCCCCCTCGAACGACATCAACTCGACTCGTCACCTCCGATATCTACCACAGTTTGATTTATTCTTGAGGAACACCTTTAAATTAACGATAAATCAGCTGTCACCCTAGTTCTGTGTTCCCCTCTGCCTCCTGGCGTATATTCACGTGTAAGAAACTGGGAGTCTGCAAAAAAAATTCCGTAATATTAAATTCACCCTGAACCTGTGGTCCAGTGGTCAACCCTGCCGTAAGTAAGCTACCTTTGGGGGCGAGGAGCACGGTCTTGCTGGCCCTCTCCGGTGGTAGTACTATGTCACGTCTACAGGCGCACTCACTGGCATTAGGGATGACAAACGCAGGTATCTCCGCTAACCTCTGCATGGCCTTCGAAGGCTTACATTTACCAGTCGCGCCTCCTGAAGGAATTCCCGGGCCCTGCCATAAGCCGGTATACGTTACGTTCGAGTGTGCATGAAGGACGAGTTCTACCTCCTAGCCATCCACGGGCTCTTTTCAAGGCGGACACAGAATCCTGTTGTTAGAGTTTGAAAAACTTGAGCGGTTGTAGTACGATACTTAAGAAATTTCGCATACTGTACTGTTGTATTGATGTACGCATGCCCTGCTATCCGGTTGCGAATGTTACTAACTGAAGTCGTTAGTGATGTAGACCCTCGATTCAGATTCAGAATTCAGAGTCATCACATGTCGAAAAAAGGATATGGGCCCAACTGGGGTTCGAACCCAGGACCGCTCGCAAAGTATTACACGTAAGCGTAAACCCAAAGCGAGCATCGTACCACTAGACCATTGGGCCACAAATGATGGCACTTGAAGTGATAATGTGATCCGGTGCCGTACAAGAAAGGTAGTAGGAGGCGCCACTTGGTCATTGGTTGAGTTATGAGGTTGCAGTTGTGAACTTAACGTCGAAATGGACAAGTTTAAGGCCCTCGAACCGGTCAAACTCCATCAGAGCTCTCAAGGATTCACATCTAGGCTTCCTTCGACACCCCATATCGGAAAACTTCCATCCTCGCTCCACTTGTACGTCCTGCAATATGTTCCGGTCCCGGATGTCCCAGCGTACGCGCGTACAAATCGTGCCCTCGCTCGCCTTGCTTCCTCCGAAGAGCTATGGGAGCACCACTACACCCTTTTGGGCGTTGACAGATATGGGTTCGGAGCTGTACTGGATGAGCTGGAGAATCGGACGCGCAATGACGTGCCAACGCAGCAGCCTCCCACGCTAACTGTAGATGTTGCAGAGGACGACTTTGGGGACTTCGCGTCCGGGTTAGACACGCTTGGTTTAGGGATCGGGGGGATCCCAACACAGGGTGTGCTCTCGACCTCCCTGGCGGAAGTGGGCGATTTCGTTGGTGGCAGCACGGTGATGCAAGGCACTAATGTCCTCGGCGCGACCTCTTTTCGCGCTCTCTACATACGCGCGCATAAACTTCTGAGAAACCTTGCCCCAGCATTACTTGAACCTCCCCACCAAATTCTCTCTTCCCTTTTCCCTCCCACGCTCGCATCGGCCACCTCCCTCACCTTATTGCACCGCTCCAAGACACTCCACCTTCTTCACAGATTCCATTCTCTTCTCCAGCCCCTCCGATCATCACCATCCCTGCTGTCCGCCCTTCGTGCCGCCTCTGACAGGTTCGATGCCACCTTGCTCAGCGCCTTCGACGTCGCGGATGGCCGGGCTGATGAGGCTGGGATGCGCGACGCGGCCGAAGCGAGTTGGGAAATCTGGGATCCGCACGAAACCGGAAGCGGGGCCGTCGCGGAATGGGAAATGGGACGCGTGTGGGCTGAGAAACGGGAAATATTCTATGTCACGAGCGTGCACAAGCCCCTTGACAACTTCACGTACGTTGCGCATCTCACTTTCCACGCCGCGTGAAGCCGTAGAATAACGACCAAACAGCGCGGAAGGCACTTTGAATTTCGAACCAATGGACGCCTTCATGGGCTTCGTGCTTGACGCACTTCGAGAGCATGGCTCCCGCGCTGTACGCGTCTTCCCTCCTGCTGCAGGCGTTCTCGTGTCATTTGCGGATCGCGTTGCGACGGAAGTAGTACGTCGTTATACCTCGTGTCCGCGCCACCAACCCCTCCCCGGCTCAACCCGAAATTTCCTAGGTGTCTGAGTATGTCATACCTCTTCTCACGCATGCCCGCTCGCTGGCGAACAGCACCTTGTTCTTGAAGGCAACTGCTGCCTGTTTTCGAGAAGCCTGGCGCATCGTGGATACTGTTATGGAACTTGCCAGCCAGCGCCATCCGCGTGTCGCGGGGGAAGAAGTCAGCAAGGCACAAGCAGAGGACGTCGTGTGCGTGTTTCACATCCGCCTTCATTCCGAGCATACACCATGTATCCTTCTTCTCAGTTCTGATCCGTAACTCGATCGATCGAATGCTCACATCTTGAATTCGGCTCCGCATGACAGGTATCGGATGTTCGAACCCAACATGGACGAATACCTTGACGAAGAGATAGACACCTTGAAGCAAATGTTAGAGCGCACTTGCCGAGATTGGGAGAAAAAAGTATTGTCTATCCCACCTTACCCTTCGTACCCAGTCTCCTGAGCTCATCTTAGACGCTCGGTATACGCAGACGAGTCTTCATCCCGATGCGTCGCCATCGCTGACGACCCAACAACCCACATTCCTCGCCTCTTCCTCCCCCGCCCACCTCAAGAGCAATGTTCTTTCGACTTTCACCAACCTTCTGCTCATTCCGGTTTCCATTGTCCCACGTACTGTCGAGACCGTCTCGGGTGCTGCCGTTCACGGAATAGCGATGCTCGATCCGCGGCGGTGGGGCGGAGCTGGGCAAGATAACGGAATCAGTATGAGAGAAGGGTACACCAAGGGAACGGACAGTACGAATGTCGTACTTTGGGAGGACGAAGACCAACCCGATGCCTCCAGCGAACAAGGCGACGACGCAATAACCCCCGCGACTACGTCCTCCTCTCCACAACCTCGGCGATTAATTTCTTACGACAACCTTCAACTCCTTCTTTCTCTTGATGTCACACTCGAGCTGATTCACGCCGTACGGGAGGCGCTCAAACGATTGGAGAGTTTTGTCAACTACCCCAGGACCTACGGGGTCCGGGTTCGGGAGACGATAGAAGAGGTCGCGGGAGAGTTGCTAGGTGTGCTTGGCGAACGGCACGTGCGGAACGGATTCGAAGCGTGGGTTGTCACTGTATTGATGGCGTGAATGAATCCATCTCACCTGGTTCCGCCACACTAGGGCCATCACGCAAATGCGGGCATATCAGCCTCCAGCACTTTCTGATGCAGCTCCGGACGCAGAGAAACCGGCACTAGCATCGACATCCGTTGCGCCATTGGTGCAGTTTTTTGAGCTTGTCCATATTGGAGACATGATCCAAAGCATTGTACAGGTGTACTTTGATAAAGAACTAGTACGCTGTGCCACCCCCTTTTCACTTTGATCAACATCAAACGCACCTGATTCTGCCGCTACAGGCTCCTCACATTGATCTGACTGATTTTTTGAACCCGGTCGTCAGAGAAAAAAAGCGGTTTGAGAACCTGCTCGACGATTCGGTTGCAAAGGGACTGAATGCTGGTATCGAGGTTCTGATGAACCAGGTCAGCAATCCCGATCTTTGCCTTGGCTACCTGACCAGTGATGGTTCCAGGTGGATCACATCATCACGGCTCTTACTCCACCGCGGACATATTACCCGCCAGAGGAAGCACCGCTTCTTCTCGGACCTTCCAAGGGTTGCACGGAAGCAATAAAGTGTCTCGAGGAGCACATACGGCTTCTTCAAGGAAACGTCAACCGGGAAGTGCTAGAGGTGTTTGAGGGCGAGGTTGGCATGAGGCTGATCGGGTGAACGCAAGCCAGAAAACTCGTTTACCTCTTGCTGATTGACACTTTTTTCATCTTTGCGGGGCAATTACAGGATTTTGCAGAAGCAAATCAAGCGTCAGATTATTTCGTTGAACGGAGGCTTTCAGGTCATCGCTGATCTGAACGCTTACCACACCTTCATTTCCTCGTTAAAAGTTAATTCGGTTTTTTCATCTTCCGCTCCGTCTCCCTTCTGACGCACGTGCGGTCGCAGATCCAGTCGCTCACGTCCGACTTTGCTAACCTCAAAATGCTCGGCCATGTGTTCATCGTGGAAGACGCAAAGGACCTCGCGCAAATCGTCCGTGACGTAACCCGTTATGGGGGTGCGTATCGGCCCGAGGTGAGCCGATCATAACCGAGTCAGCGACTTAGAAAAACCCGCGCTCACATCACACATCCACCCCCACTGGGAAGGACGTTTACGAGTTCATACAGCGGCGCAGCGACTGGAAGAAAATAGAAAAGGTGGTTGATAAGGCGATGTATAATCTGAACCTTAGAGAGGACTGTATCGTCGCATGATCCTACTACCCACGAATGGTACGACCCTCGCCCTGATCATCGGAGTCCTTGTCCTTCGCACGCCGCAAAGTCCCGATGGCCCAACTGAATTGCAGATCTGGGTGAGGAGCGTTCTCAGGGACACAGCACATATCGGTTCGCATGGGTATGAATGGACCCGTTAAGTACCTGTCAGCTGCTCCCTTCGGCATCAATTTACGGCGCCTAGTCGGCTGGTATCCAACGCTTCTTTTTCGAGTCCTTGGGAAACCCCCCAGGATGGTCGTGGTGGTGGGTGTCCCACCCCACGCTCTTCGTTACAGAAACAGGGACGACAAAATTAGGAAGGTGAAATCACGCCATTACCCGTCGTATGGAAACACGCATGATGGGGTGGGGTCATAGTATACCCTGCCTGGGCAAAACTCGAGTTCTTCCTTCCTCGTCCGCGGGGTGGCTTTGTGGGACCCATTCCACGCATCACGCATCACGCATCATTACCATCATCAGACCGCGAGATCGCTGGGGACAAGTGATTGACAAGTGGCGATCTCGGCCTCAGAGGGGGCAGGCATCATCACAAGAAGCCGCCGTCCCAGATGATGCGAGTGGCTCAACGGACGGACTGTGTTGGACAGAAGCCGCAGTTGGGTAAAGTCCCTTCCGATCCCCGCACACCATATTTCGTCCGCAGCTCTTGGTGGCCCTCCCTCCCTCGCGGAGGACTCCGTGTGAGCCCCACCGGCGTGGTGTGTTAGACCCATGCCAGGCTCCTTCCCATCTTATGTTACGCTCGGGGTGTGATGAAAGGTTAAAAAAGGGGTTTTTTTTATTTCGAATGAGTACGCCTCCCAGATTGGGGATTGTGTACATAATCGGTACGTCCTCTTATCGAAACGAAAAAAGCAGGTTTCGGTCCAACTGGGCATAACTGTATTGATTATGTTACCTGTTGCCCGATCCAGGAAGGTGAATTCTTGAGAAAACCTTTTAGCCTTCCAAGGGGCGGAGGGACCGGAGAGTGCCAGTGGTGGTGACCCACACATGTTCCAAAATTTCCTCACATATAAAAGATGTGAAATTCATTCATCTGATAAACGCTGCACTCATTTTTTCCATCTCGAGTTTATGGCGACCGTGCCAGTCGAAATGTGCTAGGCACACAAGTTCGATAATGAAAAGCAGGCAGCCATTTTCCGCGTTGGAATGGGCATCATCGATTATTGGCTCGGCGACTGCGATAAGGAAGTGACGTGCGCCCCGCCAGCAAACGTTTCGCTCAGAACCAGATATTGGCATGATCTACACACACCATGGCTGTCTATCGTTCGCCGGCTGACAGCGCAAAGGTTGGTATTCCGCATGGTCCTCCTGTTCGAGCGGCTCCACCGACAGCCGATTCATCTTAATCAGCATCAGGTTTTGATTTGGCCTATGAACGACGGTATGGTATGAACCCCTACAACTGTGGTCCTTTCCTTTTCATCTTTATGTAATGACGAGATATCAGCGGGTCTTTGCCTTTCCCCACACTGGCACGCCGAAGGATGGAACCGGTGAGGATCGGCGCATGGAAAGTGGCGTGTCCGGTGATGCCGCACGCACGAGCGGTCCTCCCCCTCGCCTGAAACACACAGTGGACATTTCGGAAATTGGGTATAACCTTCCTGATTCGAACACGGCCGTGTGTGGTAATGATGTATATGATATGGCGGACGTGTGGCCCTTTCCCCCTAGTGCCATTTTATACAAATGTGCGAGGACTCGGGGCTGGGGTGCCATTGATGGCGTCGTGGCGGAAGTTAAGTTTGTGGTGAATGATTGTTAGGAGAAGCTGGATGAGTCCGTGATTGATGGGGGCCGTTTTTTTGTTTCCATCTACCCTTCTTCTTTCATTCGAATGGAGTCCGAGCCGTGATGCACGCACAACATGCGCAACGTGTCTGGCGTCCACCAGGCATTCATTTGGCGTTTTTAGATCGGCTGATGAGACCTCAACGGATGACGATCCACGGGAGAGAGGGGGTGATCCAATGTGGGGAGGGCGATGGCGCTGGGCAGTGTCGTTCCCAGGCAAGCCGTCCGACGAGGCCGATGGATGTGGGTTCGATTTTCATTCGGACGCCCAAAAAGTGGGCGATGCGATTGATGTTGTGTGTGGCCGGCGACCAAACAAACAGCGAGGACTGAATTGGAAGGATTTTCGCCTTCGAACAACCTTATATATGAAAAAGTGGTCTTGTCGCGAGAATAAATGGGGCAGCCGTGACTGGGCTCATGCCTAGGAGTTGTTGTCGCGATACCGTATTCTGCTTGTGTGTCGTTGCGTGGGGGCGTTGGGATCCAATCTTCGGAGTTAGCATGGGACTTCCATGTGAAAAAAAAAAAAAAGAAAAAAGAAAGCAGGCAAGAAGCACACACGCGGCACCAAACCCGCACCGACGGCTACTGTCCGGGTTTCGCCCAGGATTCTTCAAGGAGGATGGATTTCCGGATGTCTTTCCCCCTCGCGGCTGCGGCGCTTGACAGAAGCGCACGGTAAAGGGGAAAGGGGGAGCTTGCGGATGATCGCGGCTGGGATTTGTGGCTGAGCTGAGCGGGGGAGGAGGGAAGGGAAATTGAATTGCCAGAGATGGAAAAAAGTCGCACGGACCCAAGTTTGGATGGAGAGGGTCAACGTGGGATGAGCCATCATCGGCGTCAGCGCAAATCCCTTGGGTGCATCATCTCCAGATCTGATCAGCGTAGGGGGTGCCTTCTCCACTTGCTGTGTGGACCCTGACCGGAACGACGGACCCAGTTTGCCCAGGCGAGAGGGACGATGAACGGACGGGCTGTGGCCGGCAACCGGCCTCTGGCTTGATCTGAACCAACCGAGCAGTCCGAGTCGAACTGTCGTGGCGTGGCTCTAAGTGAGTTAATTTATATATTTGTTAACCCAGCCCTGATTTCATCGGGGCACCGACTGAACCTGCCCTCGCCAGCGTCAAAATATATCTCGTATTCGTTTATCTTGTTACCAAAATGACGCGGCCAGTTCCGTCGGCCTCATGTCGCGTCCATGCAGAACTTTTCGTGGAAAACGCCACCCCAGCGGATACACACTGGGCAATTATAATACCTCCTCCAAACCAGGCGCTCGCAGATCCCTCGCTCCCCCTATATAGCGCCCTCTCCCTCTCTCTTCCCTTGCCTTCCCTCCCTCTCTCTCATCCCATACCTCTACTCTCATGGATCGCTCGACTGACCCCTCACGTCATCACACTGTCTCCTTGCCTGGGATCCGAACTTTATTCCCCGGTATCATATCTGGGCAACGCATCTTCTTACAGCCGAAACTCATCTAACCTCCACCAGATCATCTCTTGGCTACCAGCGGAAGAAATTACCATCCACCCCCATCCACGCTCACTCGTTCATTTACTGTCCGTCGTTTTTGCTCCCATGCCTTCCTTTCCGAAACCATAAACGTCCAAAGACCCGACTTAATATATTATATTTCTCCATTACAGGAACAGTCGGCTCGCTCGCTACCCGGCAGTGACCACCCTAATACAGCCAGCCTTGCGCGGCCTCATCCTGGGCCACCCACCGACAGGCGACTACCAGTGCCGCCTCCTCCATCTGATGGCTATCGACCCATTGCTCCATCGTCCTCTCCTCTTGGTTACCCACACCCGACCGCAGAGTCAATAAATGCCACCCCGTCGCCCCGAGTTTCTCACCAACCAAACCGACCCTCGCTTTCAGGAAACTCTTTCCAACCTCCGCAGGAAACGCCACGTCTCCATCCCGTCGGTTCCGCGTCATTGCTGCCTCGTCCGTCATCGCCCTCATCGACCATTTCGGAAAACGAGAGTCCAGGATCGGACGCGTCATCGCAAGGTGACCTCAGCCCAGACGAAAGTCTGCCTCCGATCGCTGCTGACAAGCAGTCGGACACCGGGAGAAGGCACGCCTGTCCGCACTGCGCAAAGCGCTTCAACCGTCCCAGCAGTCTGGCCATCCATGTGAACACACACACGGGCGATAAACGTAAGGGCTTGATACCCTCATTTCGAATCCTACTGCAAAAAGCTTACGCCTCTCTCGTAGCATTTAAATGTCCGTTCCCGAATTGCGGGAGAGAATTCAACGTGAATTCGAATATGCGCCGCCATTACAGGAAGCACCTCACTTCGACGGCCCCACAAACACCCAGACAAGGGTCGTCGTTCTATTCCTCGCAGGGCACGCCAGGCCTCGGCATACAGATTATACGATACCACGATCATCAGCCGGAAACACACCCACCAGACGTCGGTGGAGTCTCTCCGGCTGATTCCTCCGATGCGAGAGGATCACGCACGACGAGCACCCGGTGGCGGGCTCATTGAGAGCCACGTAACCACCGTTTGGCAGGCCTTGAGCGTATGGTTCTCGAAATGAAGGGTCGAGCAGCGGACCGTTTGTGTGCCCCCTCTTGTTACTAGTTCTCTTCTGGACTCACCCCATGTAACACCGGAATCATTCACCATTACGTCTCGCTATTCTCTATTTCACCTCGCTGCTTTGGGCACGTCGCGCGGTTTTTCACCTCTCTAAATCCATCCATCAAAAATATTTTGTGACTTGCTCTCGACGTGGTCCTAGAAATTTTGCGACAGCGGGGATCTGTCCCGACGAAAATTCTTCTTTCAGTCGGTTCCGGCTAGTGAGAGAATAGTGCCGGTCACTCCTCGCTCGCCCAAGACAACCCATTCCTTTGTCTTTAAGCCACAGCCCCCCCCGAGCCGGGACCAAAGGTGGCGGGTAAATGAACACTGGCCGGCTGGGGGCGATGCTCGTCCAAATTGGATATAGACCGCACACCCCCCAAAACGTTGAAAAGGAACAACATTCTTCCCCGCATGGTTGTCTGTATGTGCTATCACAACTCGCCCTTGTCCTTCTGTGGCAAGGGAATCCGAAAGAAGCACGGTCGGGAGGGTGCTCCAATTACGCCGCGTGTGCAGGGGGACTCGGATGCTGCTTTGCTACGTGGCTACCCCAGTTGCCGGCAAGCACGTCGCGCTAGTAGTTCGCCGACCCGTAGTCTCTAGAGAATCGCCCTTTTCCGGTTCTGTCACCTCCTTTTGTTTCGTTCCGAAAGTTGAGAGAGTGTGGGTTCGCATGTCACTTTGACGGACCGATGTCGTTTTTTTTTTGCCTACGCCGATGGATGGAATGCCGCTAAGATTAGTTAGGATTTTACAATCAAAGTGGATCGATCCGACCCTTGATTCTGGAAGCTTTGGGGAAGACACCCTGGACTGGACAGGTACGATGCAATACCTCAAACTTTACTTTTGGCTCTCGTCAGTGTGTGTGTGAAGAGTGTGCGAACGAGGGGGGAATCAATCAAGTTCCACAGACAGGTCACAGTTATTCGGCGGGACTCGGGTACTCGGCACTCCGCACCAAGCTCCGGGGCTCTGATTTATGAATCCCAACCCCCATTCCCATTCCCCCACTCCCCCGCGGAATTTTTTTTTCTCTCTCTCTTTCTCTCTGCGCTTTGACATGACTGGACAAGTTCGGGACCGCCGCCTCGCCTCGTGAATGAACATGTCGTCTTCCGATCTCGTCAAGGAAAAAAAAACATTTGTTTTTTTATACTTTGCCTGGTGGAGTTACAGTTACACTGCCAAGGCGGTTATACGTATTCGCCGGAATTCAATAACGAAGAAGAAAATCTTTTTGACGTGACGGGGCTCCAGCTCCAGATCCTCGATTGCCACGCAACAACATCCCCCGTCTGGCACCGTACACTACAGTGGTGCCTTCGACTCGAACCCCACAAGCCAAACGTCCATTTTCTTCGCTCGCTCCAACTCAACTCTGGAATTCACACACCGCACCGCATCTGGCGTTTGTTCCAAGGTGAGATGGGCGCGCACTTCGAGCTCTCGGGCTCACTTCAGTCTTTTTTTAAATGAATAGGCGATCCGGCGGATGCATCCACATCACCCCGCCATAGCGCAGTACAGAGTTCCCTACAGCTACTGTGCCCCCAACTCTTACTAACCTTTGTTGTTCAAGTTAGGCTGGGCACACAAATCCGTTAACGGGTCGACGCATGGGTGTGAAAATCAAACGGGGGGCACAAACTAAACCCGCCTGCTGCACGTCGAACGATATATATCGGGTAAGAGGACTGCGCCGGCAATGGCTGGGTTCGTGCTGTATGCGCCATGATGCATATGTGGCGTCTTCCCCCATCCATCCCATCCATCCATCCATCATCAACAGCGCGCGGGCGGTGGGTGGTAGATGATGCTAACTTTGGTAGGGGGTGTGGTGGTTCTATTTGTCGCGCCCGATCCCTTCGTTTGGGGCTCTGGGCTATGGCAGGCTGTGTGCGATCTATGTATGTATGGATATGATTGACAATCATTATTCAACATCCGGGTTACCCGCGGCGCGCGTTCATAACAACACCGCATGGCGCTACAGCTTTGTGCTCTTCGGGTAGGTTTCCAACCCCTCTCAGGGCCCGTTCATGTGGGTTCTCATATTCCCCGGATACTACGACCCAGAAATGGCGAAGCTTCTTCCTTAGTCGCGCTGTGGCTGCGGGACACATACAGTACTGCACTTTTTCTCCATTAGGAGGGGGAAAGATCGTTGGGACATCCGCAGAATCGCATGCTTCGAAGTAAGGTAACAGGGACCCATCAGAGTCGAACACGAACATGGGCATTACGAGACCACTCAGATTAATTGATGAATCACGTGTCATGTCCGTGCTAAGTTACTGCCAGCGACCATACCACTCCCACACTGGCAGCTCAGCCACGCCCAACTTCAGTACTATACGGCAGTCGAGCGTTGGCAGTGCCAGTGATTAAGCTGACTGTCCAACGATCGCAACCACGTTGGCTGAGCTGCTACTGTAATGCCAGCGAACCGATGTGTGTGAACGGTGTCTCGGACGCACGGGGCATTTGGGCCGCGGCGCAGCATCCGTGTGTATATGCTTGTCACGACAACAACAACAACAAGGAATGGGAAAATAAAAGAGAGGCGGGCAGAGAGACCTAACCTGAAAGAGGGGACGGGTGTGTCCGTTGACGACAAAAAGTCGGAAGAGAGGCGGCGATGCCATAGACAGTGATTGCGATTGAGTAAACAAACGCAGCGCTGAACACGGCTTCCCTCCTTCTCTTCTTACCACTTACTCCTTCGTCCGTCGCCGCTTCAGAGGAGCCAATGATGAATGCAGTTACAGTGACAAAGTCGTAACCACGAGTCTCTTCCTCCGCCGATTGCCGAAAAAAAAACGGTTTGACAGGTGGTGGGGAGAGGAGAGAAAAGAAATCACCACCTCACTGGGACCTCCCTCCGTTTTACGCAAGTGTCCTGTTATCACTGTCAGGGTGTCGGTGTCCCCTACAGTACCTAAGCCACTCCAACGCCCTCCCCTGACTTCGGAATCCTTTCCCCGTCGATGCGTTTCCCGCATCTGTACCATAACATGCCAGTGTCAGCCCGCCGCCGTGGTGCTACTACAGTCGAACCCCTCTTAACCCATACCCCTACGTTACAACTTTGAGCTATGGGTTATCAGAGGGTATGGGTTTTGAGGGTGTCACTAAAGCCTAAACCTCAAGTTGGTGACTAAAAAAATGTATGGGGTTTGAGAGGTTATGGGTTATCAGGGGTATGGGTTAAGAGGGGTTCGACTGTAGTACGGGTACCGTCGTGCTGGTACCCAATGTACGTATCGAACTCGAGATCCTCTTCGAAAAAGGTTGTGGGGGTTTTTTTTTGGTCCCTGAGACGGCCGGCCACATCCACGCCATCGACCTGGACAGACTAGCAAACATAAGTTCTTTGATGGACATCGTCCGAGTTGGTTCGCGCATGTCCGCAACGGGGCACCAGGGGAGGCGAAGTAGGGAGCCGTTGAATGATGGGCTGGTGTTTGCCGCTGTCTGGTTTGGTCTCGCCAGTGTCTGGTCCTGACACACGGGTACTGCTGTATTGCGTGCATGTGCTGTAAACAGATACGAACAATCCGTGTATGAGTAGAGCAGATCCCCACACACGTTCGGAACATGGCAGGCTCCGGTGAACCCACCCCCTTGCTCTGCTTCTGTTCTGTTCTTTCGTTGTGCGATGAAAGTCAGAACTCGCGTCGCCGCGCATTCTATTCCAAGCTTTCCGCCTACTACATCCTAACAGACGCAGATGAATGTACACACAAAAGCACGCATTTCACACATCAGGAACTCCTTCGATACAATGTAGTAATCGTAATAATGCTACAACCCCCTTTCATTTTGCTTTGTCTAGATTGCTCTCTGTAAACACACAGTTACCCCCGAGACTCGGGAGAGAACTAGAACTCTCGGTGCGCGTCGAGCCTGGACTGTGTCCATGCATCACTCTGGACCGCACTGGTAGGACCCAGGCGCAGGGCACGCGAGGCTAGAAAGAGAGAGAAAGAGAGAAAGGACCCACCCCATCCTCCGCCGGCAGTGTCACCGTTCGGCGGGCGGGGCGCCAGGCGCCAGCGCTGCCCCAATGTTGGAAGAAAGAACGTTCTCAAGGGTGTAATGAGAGTGCATCCACCCCCTGGGCCAGACGACGACATTCTCCGGCTTGTTTCCCACCATGGCCGCGTCCCTCCTGGGCGCGACACAAGGGATGAGAACGTTGAGAGGCGGTTAACGAGAGCGTATCAACGAGAGACGAGACGACGGCAGGAAGGGCCGCGAATGCGTAATACCTGTCAGCGAACTTTTACATACAATCTACTAAGTCAGTTACGAAGTTGGTTTTTTTCTCCTCTTTCCCCCTGGCATGCGGACCTGTTCCCCGTTCTTCGGTGACGACTCGACCACGTCAAACCCTGTTTTTTTTTCTGGGGTTCTGAACCTTATGTTCCCCACTGGCAGCAGCTGGTCCCTACAACACGACCGCCGGGCCCTTCCTTCGCTCCCCTCTGCCTCCCCTTGGCTTACTGCCTCGCTCATCAAAGCAAGGCAACCCACTTACCGGATGCATCTCGGCTCTGCGGAAACAAGAAGTATAGGCGCAAGGGTTCTTGGGCATGATCCGAAAAATAAAAATAAAAACGAAATGCAAAAATTGATGTTTTTTTTTTTTTTGGCGTCTTGTTGACCACAAAACCCTCCCCGTCCCCCTCCCACACTGTGCCAATCTATTTTTTCTTTGTGATTTTCTTTTGGGGCCTGTTCCTTTGGCTTATCGGCCGATCTCCTACCGTCCGTCGACTTAGCGACAAAGACAATTGTCCCTTGACTCGTGTCGTCCCGTGAGGTCCGTTCTCCCACTCCCACAATTAACTTTGGTAAATTTCTTCGCAAGGAACCCGTTCATCCGAGACTTAAAAGGCCAACAGTTCGGTTCAGTTCAGTATAGTTCAGTACGGTACGCAGTGGGGGGTGCAAAGGAGCAATTGGGCCCGATCAGGGCTCCGGATCTCGAGACATGCAGCTGGCAGCCCCTGCCTGCTTCACACACACCCGCACACACCCACACACATGGGCAAAAAACTGAATTGCATTTTTGCATCCGACTTTCTGGAAGGTTACTCACGCGGCCGGTTTCGCCTCTTCCCAAAACGACCGCTTACCCGGACTTGTGGTCATCACCATCTGATTTTCAACCCACCTAAAAGGGGATGTTGGGGAGAAAGAGCGGACCAAGGGGGAGAAACATGATGGTGTGTGTGTGTTTTATCGTTTCGTCGAGTCGACCTCTTCGACGTGTAAGAGCGGGAGGGTTAATGGGGGATACTGTATCAAACCGAGATTACGCCCATCGGGTTGTCGAGCCCGAGATTTCCATCAAATCGAATTCCTTCCCCATTTTACCGAAGGGTGTGAGAACCGCACGTTAAGTCTGTGGGGACAGTGACGACACCAACATGGCATTTTATGTAAACCGAGTCGATAAAATCTAAGGGGGTGTGGAGTGGGGAGGGAAATCGAACCTTGCACAGAGGGGAATCTTACACGCCGCTTCCACCCTCGTTGCTCAGGCTTGCCGACATCGTTCGTTGTCCAGCACAATTAAATGAATGAATGACACACCGCCAGCTTAGATCATATCATCGCTCGTTGCCGGATGGAGGTGCTCAATTGCTTCGACAGGTTACCTCGGTTAACAGGGATGTTGTTTTACATGTATCAAATCAGCATTACTCCGCGCCGGGCATCCACCCAGGCACTCCCTTGCTCCCTTCCGGCTCGAGAGAACATCATCAACGAGGACGTACCCCAGAGCGTTCTGAAATACCGAGCCGATCACAGTGGTCTGCTGCGCGCGATGGTGAGGACTCGGATTTCGGACCGTCCTCTTTGGTCTTGATCCTTGGGGCGCGGTCAAGCAAAAAGTATCTCGTGATAACTCGCTCGCTCCATCGATCAGATGTACCATGCCCACGATCAATGACCATACCACCCACAGCGTGCGACGTGCGACGTAAGATGAATCGAGCAAGATAGATCTTCGGTCCGAGTACGCTACCGGTACCCCAACACAACGGAATGGAAAACCAACCGAGAAGACGTATCTCACGATGGTGGTCTCCTGTGCACCTGGCTGGCGGATTTCGATTTTGCCTTAGGCTTTTGTGGCGTGCCTTCCACCAGGACGATCGGGCCTTTCGGCTGTGTCTGAGTCGTCGAGCCACTCGCGGCCTCTGCTTCGACTTTTGCAGGTGGAGGAGCGTTTGGCCCGTCGTTGCGGCGGTTCTTGAAGACCTTCGACATGCTCACTTCGCGCTGTAGGACCCTCCGCGGTTTGGACTCTGTCCGACGCATCCCGGCCGCCTCCTGCTCCAGCGAAACAGAGAGAGAGCGCGAGCGCGATGACGCCGCGCTGCGGTTGGTGTTGCTCGTGCTGGTGTGGGCATTTGTGAACGGGTTGAAGAGCGTCGGAGGGTCAGGTCCTTGGACGGATTGACTATTTGCGCTTGCGTCTGCCTCTGCGTCCGAGTCCGAGTCGGACGATGACGTCCATTGTGGGATTCGAAAGAGCTTTCTGCGCAAGAGCTTGTACTGTTCTGGAAGTTTCTGGGCAAACCTGACAACGGACGACGATTCAGAAATTCATTTTTGGTTTATTGAGTGCGTCGTGGTCACTCACGCGGGCTGCACCACGTCGTCGCAAAATGTCTGTGTCCAATCACGGACGAGTTTAGTCCCATCCGCGTCTGCTTCCGCATCGTCGGGCAGCGCCATCTGCCAGAGCACGAGCCGGTCCATGAGCCCTTCCAGTCGATCCTCGAGAATGCTTCGGGGCGTCGTGACCTCCTCCTCGTCCGAAGATTGCTGCACCCTCCGCCTCTTCGATGCGTGTAATGGGACTGGAACGGGGCGGATGGGAAGGGTTGGACAGGGCCCAGGAAGGGACAGTTTCAGGAGGTGGATGAGTATCTGTATCTTCACCCTACGAAAAAAAGGCGATGAGTGGGTCAGCGCACGGTACTGTGGATGACGGAGGAGGGCATGGATTCGCCTTACTCTCGCTTCTCCATTTCGGCTAGCCAACGTTTTTTGTCATCCAAAGGATCCTGTGTGGCCCCTTTGGGTTGCTCTGGACACGGCGCGTGGCGCTCGAATACGAAGAACATGATTGATGCTTCCAAGTCCGTGCAGGACGCGTGCGAGACGTTCGGTAGTTGCTCGTGATATTTATAGTTACACCACTTTCCCGTGAGCAAGATACTGTCCAGCGCAGCATGCAGTGGGTACGCGTCGTCCGACGAGTCGTCAGAGTTCTTCACGAGTGCTTGCACCATATGAACAAATTGACACAATGGCATGATGGACTAAGCAAAAGAAATGTACGCTCTTGAACTGAGAAAAAAAAAAGGCAGTAGGGGAGGGCACATCATACCTCTGGGAGCCAGAGAAATTGCAAGTAAAGCTCGCGTATTCTCTCGCTGGGCGTCGTCGTCGAGCGACCGTCATATTCTGGAGAGAATGGAGAGACATCCTGGAAGAGAGAGGATTCTTGGTTGTGATTCCATTTGATGGGGCCACTGGATGATAACGACAGGTACATTCTGGTCGTTGTCGGTACAGTGGATTTCACGTCGATTGGATCCTCGCGCGACGACACATACGTAAGTATAATCACGTGACCGTGTCATGTGAAATACTTATTGTCCCCTCTCATTTCATATCATTCGTCCGCATGGCCTCTCGCTCGGATATCCTCGCTCTTGTCAGCCGGCCAATACCGACATAACTGTCTGCGCATGCCTCTTCATTTTGCTTCTTGGACAACTCCGAGCCACCGAATTCGCCGTTTTTCATATCACGTCGTGTCATGTCATGCATGTACTGTATACCCTGGACCCGACATGAATGAACGAAGGAATGAAAAAAACGCAACGCGGTGCTACAGGCTACAGCATGCAAAAAGAAAAACGTACAGATACAAAAACACGCCACACATCACTGGTGGCAAAACGAAAGCCCGAGCCGGCGGCTTCTATCTCTCTATGTAGCCTAATCGGAAACGAAGACATGCGCGGATCCCTAACAATCGTCTTTGTTTACTCGGCTCGGGACGTTCGGCTCATCGCCCGGTGCCCCTCCCACAGCCCTTTGCCCCTTCCCCTTGACCTGAAGACACTGACAGACAAGGGCTGTGACACGACCCACTCAAAGTCGGACTTCTCGGCCAACGCCCGAAATTGAATGT
>Ga0307510_10000590_pt1 | contig 36615 bp, 26 predicted proteins | sample 12_EM_MG_FD_207224 | JGI IMG/M metagenome (GOLD analysis project Ga0307510, IMG submission 207224) | Populus trichocarpa ectomycorrhiza microbial communities from riparian zone in the Pacific Northwest, United States - 12_EM | ecosystem: Host-associated > Plants > Roots > Unclassified | place...
CCGCGCAGGGCTGCGATGAGTTCGGGCGTGGCCCCCTTGGGCAGGCGCAGGCCGTTGCCATACAGCGGATCGCCTACCAGCGGATGGCCGATATGCGCCATGTGCACGCGGATCTGATGGGTGCGGCCGGTTTCAAGATTGCACTGCAATACCGTGTGGGCGCGGAAACGTTCCCTCAGGCGGTAGTGGGTGACGGCGTGCTTGCCGTCTTCCTCGTCACGCACGGCCTGGCGCAGGCGGTCGTGGTGATGGCGTCCGATGGGTTCATCCACCGTGCCGCCAGCCACCATGGTGCCCAGCACCACCGCCTCGTACTGGCGGACCACCTCGTGCCGGGACAGCATGGCGACCAGCCCGGTCTGTGCCGGTACCGTTTTGGCCACCACCATCAAACCCGAGGTTTCCTTGTCGAGCCGGTGCACGATGCCGGCCCGGGCCAGTTCGTTCAGGGCCGGAGCGTGATGCAACAGGGCATTCAAGAGGGTGCCGGCCGGGTTGCCGGCGCCAGGATGAACCACCAGGCCCGCCGGCTTGTTCAGCACCAGCAGGTGGTCGTCCTCATGGCGGATATCCAGATCCATCGCCTCGGGCTCGGCATGGGTTTCCACCGTCACCTCGGCTTCGATCGCCACCGCCTCGCCACCCACCAGGAGTTGACGGGGCGCCGCGGCCCGGCCGTCGAGCAGCACGGAGCCGGCCTTGACCCAGGCGGTCAGCCGGGAGCGGGAATACTGCGGGAACATCTCGGCCAAAGTCTGGTCGAAACGGCGTCCCGCGGCTGCCATTGGCACCCGGGCCTCATGCCGTATGGTACTCATCGGCCGCTCCCCGGCTTTTGGCCGGTTTCGGCTATCATGCTCATTCGATCCAGCATCCGAACCCTTTAAATGCGTGCAACCAAGCTGCTTATTATGCTCTGCCTCGCCCTCCTGGCGGGCGGCTGCTCGATGTTCCGCCACAAGGGGGACACCATCGACACGATGCCGGTGGAAAAGCTGTACTCCACCGCTCACGATTCGCTGGAGAATTCCGACTATTCGGCAGCGGAAAAGGCCTATCAGCGCCTGATCGCCCGGTTCCCTTCCGGGGAATACAACGAACAGGCCCAGCTGGACCTGGCCTATTCACAGTACAAGGACAACAAACCTGACGATGCGTACTCCACCATCAACCGGTTCCTGAAGACCTACCCCACGCATAACCACGCCGATTATGCCTACTACCTGCGCGGCCTGATCAATTTCGACCGCACCGGTGGCCTGATCGAGCGCTTCATCCAGCGCGACGGTGCCCAGACCCGCCGCGACCAGGGCTTCAACCTGCAGGCCTTCGACGACTTCAGCGAGCTCTCCCGCCGCTATCCGAACTCCGACTACACGGCCGACGCCCGCCAGCGCATGATCTTCCTGCGCAACGAGCTGGCCCAGTTCGAGATCAACGTGGCGGAGTTCTACCTGCGCAACAAGGCTTACGTGGCTTCGGCCAACCGCTCTCAGTACGTGATCGAGCACTACCAGCAGTCGCCGCAAACGGGCGATGCGCTGGCCATCCTTACCCGCAGCTACATCATGCTCGAGCAGCCGGACCTCGCCGATCAGACGAAGAAGGTGCTGGCGCTGAACTACCCGAACCATCCTTACCTGACGGATCCGAACTGGCCGCACCATCCGTCGGTCTGGCGCCGGACGATTCCGTTCTCCGGCCACCACTGATATCCCGCATCAAGAAGAAGGCCCGGTGAGCGATCACCGGGCCTTTCTTTTTGCGCTCAACGCCAGCCGGACGTGATCGGATACCGCCGCTCGCGGCCGAAGGCCTTTTCGGTAACGCGCGGACCGGGCGCGGCCTGCCGGCGCTTGAATTCGTTGACGTAGACCAGGCGGATCACCCTCGCCACCACGTCCCGGTCGAAGCCTGCGGCCGCAATGTCGTCGGCGGATTTCTCGCCCTCGATGAACAGCTCGAGGATGGCGTCGAGGTCGTCGTAGGGCGGCAGGGAGTCTTCGTCTTTCTGGTCTTCGCGCAGTTCCGCCGACGGCGGGCGCTCAATCACGGCCATCGGGATCGCACCGTCGATCGCCGTACGCCAGCGGGAAAGGCGGAACACGAGTGTCTTGTAGACGTCTTTCAGGGGGGCATAGGCGCCGCACATGTCGCCGTACAGCGTGGCATAGCCTACCGCCATCTCACTCTTGTTGCCCGTGGACAGCAACAGCTTGCCCGTCTTGTTGGACATCGCCATCAGCAATACGCCGCGCGTGCGCGACTGCAGGTTTTCCTCGGTGGTATCGGGGGCGCGACCGGCGAAGACGGGATCGAGCGTGTCCATGAAACTGTCGAAGACCCCGCCGATGGGAAGCACATGGTATTCAACGCCGAGGTGGTCGGCCTGGGCCTTGGCCTCACGGAGGGAAAGATCGGAGGTATAGCGCGTGGGCATCATCACCGCGGTGACCTTCTCGGCGCCAAGCGCGTCCACCGCCAGGGCGAGGGTGAGCGCCGAATCGATGCCACCGGAAAGCCCGAGCAACACCCCAGGGAAGCGGTTCTTGCCGATGTAGTCGGAGATGCCGCGCACCAGCCCCGCATAGACGGTGGCCTCCTGGGGAAGAGGCTCGTAAGCCGGCCAGTCGACGGCCTTGAGCGTGCGTGATGCCCGGTCGTAGTCGACCATCAGCAGCGCCTCGACGAATGAAGGCGCGCGCGCGGCGATACTGCCGTCGCGGTTGACCAGCAGCGAGGCGCCGTCGAAGAGCAGGTCGTCCTGGCCGCCGATCTGGTTGACGTAGGCTATGGGGAGGTCGTTGTCCTTCGCGCGCTCGGCCAGCAGCCCCTCGCGGGTGGCGGCCTGGTGGACGTCGTACGGCGAGGCATTGATCACTACGATCAATTCGGCCCCCGCCTGCGCCACGTGCGCGGCCGGCTCCGGTTCCCAGATATCCTCGCAGATCAACAAGCCAATCCGCACGCCCTCCACTTCAATCACACACGGGGCGCTACCGGACCGGAAATAGCGCTTCTCGTCGAACACGGTGTAGTTCGGCAGCGCCTGCTTGCGGTAGGTGGTTTCGATCGCCCCCTGGCGTAGCACGCTGGCGGCGTTGAAGACCTCACCCATCAACAGCGGGTGCCCGACGATGGTGGTGATGTCGGCACTTTCACGCGCCAGTGCGTTGAGCGCCTTATCGCAGGCTTCCAGGAAGCTGGGACGAAGCAGCAGGTCTTCGGGCGGATAGCCGGAAAGGGTGAGCTCGGGGAACGCGACCAACTGCGCTCCGGCAGCGGTGGCATAGGCTGTGAGATCCCGCACGCGCTGCGCATTCGGCTCGACGGCGCCCACGGGAAAATCATGCTGGGCCAGGGCGATGCGTAACACGTTCATGGGGGCGCTCCGTGGGCAAGACCCCTATGATAATGCCTGCGGATACAGCGGCACGATGGTCCTCGCTACTGGATGTCGTCGAGTCCGAAAATTCCTGCTTTATGAGCAACTCGCACTACGCGGCACCGGGCCAAAGCCCACTGGAACGATACCAGCCTGCTTGAGATGGTTCAGGCGCGTCATCGCAGATGGCGCCCAATCCTCCAAGGAGCCAACATGAATAACGCCATCTCACTGGCGCGTCGGGCAGCGTTGCCCGCCAGCCTTCTTGCCGTGCTCGCCAGTTCGGCCGCCGCCGCTTCATCGCCGTCCCGCGATACCTTGCTCGATACGACAAGCTGGACGGGCGCGCAGCCGCGACCGGTCGTTTCCAGCCTGCTTGCAGGCACGCGCCAACCCCTCCTGCAAACACAGCTGGTAGACGATGGCTACAGCGTCCGCAGCGCATCGCTGCTGGGCCTGGCGGGCGAACCGGCCGGTGCATTGATTGTCGTCGACAAACCTGACGGAAGCTTCGTCGCCATTGTCGATGCTCCCGACAACAAGGGCATCGTGCGTGGCGAGCAAGACGGCTCCCAGGTGTTCATGCCCCAGCAGGTGAGCGACTTCATGAGCCCCGACACCCTGCCTGGAAGCGACCCCGTCCCCCAGGCCGGTTCCATCCCGCTGGCGCCCGATACCGATGCTGACGGCATGAACGTCATCGACGTCGTTGCCGGAGTGTCCACGGCCACCAGTCAGCGCGTGGGCGACATCAAGGCCTATGCGCTCGCCCAGATGGAATCGGCCAATCTTGGCCTGCGCAACTCGAATGTCACCAATGCCCGCCTGCGTTTGGTCGGTATCCAGGCGATACCTCAGGACTATCCCATCACGACGGGTACGCTTTCGTTGCTCCCGCGGCTTTTTGGAGCATTCGCCTCGCAACGCGGCGCCGATCTCGTCGCGGGCTTCTTCGTGGGCAATGCATCGAGCACTGCGCACGGCTGGGCCAATGCACCCGGCCGATACAGCGTGCAAACGGTTGCTGCGCCACTGGCCTTCCGCCATGAGGTAGGCCACAACGCGGGTGGCGACCATTGCAACGACCAACCCGGGAACTACCGCTTCGGCTACAACAATGGACGTTCGAAAACCTTTCTCTGCGGAAATACGGCGAGCTATTACTCAACCCCGCTTGTGCGCGATGCCTGGGGTACGCCGCTGGGACACGCCCGAAACGCCGACATGGCCCGGCTTTGGCGTGAACGGGCGGCAGCCATGTCCGCTTACGCTAAAGCGGTGATCCCGCTGTGACAGAAAAGGGCTGCTGAATTCCCGGACTTTTCCTGCTGGTACTTATTAGCTTGTAGTCCAACGCGCAGCTCAATGTCAGCTGCATCGCCATTGCTAGCGGGTGTTCAACCGACAGCCGCTAGCCATGCACAACCGGATGATGGCCCACACCGTCAGAAATGACCTATCGGAGCATCATCCCTTGACCCCGAATGAGTTTCGCGAGCACGGCCACGCCCTCATCGACTGGATCGCGACGTATCGCGAGACCATCGAGGAACGTGCCGTGTCCCGCATCATCGAACCCGGCGCCATCCGCGCCGCCCTGCCCAAGGCGCCACCCCGGCAAGCGGAGCCCGTGTCGGACATCATGGCCGACTTCGAATCAATCCTCCTTCCAGGCGTGATGCACTGGCAACATCCCGCCTTTTTCGGCTTCTTTCCGTCCAACGTGGAACTGTCGTCCGTCCTGGGCGACCTGCTGAGCACCGGCCTGGGCATGGTTGGCATATCGTGGGAGGCAAGCCCGGCGCTGACGGAGCTTGAAGAAACGTGCGTGGACTGGTTGCGCCAGATGCTGGGCCTGAGTCCCGCCTGGCGCGGCGCGATCCAGGAATCGGCGTCAGCCTCGACGCTCATCGCCATCGTTTGTGCACGCGAGCGATATTCCAACTACGCGTTCGCCCAGGGCGGCATCCGGCAGTCGGCAGAACCGGGGATGGTTTATACCTCGGCCCGAGCCCACAGTTCGGTGGGCAAAACCGCCATGATTGCCGGTTTCGGCATGAATCATATCCGCATCGTGCCGACGGAGCCTGGCGGAAGCCTGGATGCGAAGGTCCTGCGCGCCATGATCAACGAAGATATCGCGCGCGGCGCGCGGCCGGCCGCCATCATCGCAACAACCGGCGCGACGGCCGATACTGCGCTGGACAATATCGACGCCGTGGCCGATGTCGCAAATGAATGGGGTATTTGGCTCCACGTCGACGCCGCCATGGGTGGCGCCTCGATGCTCCTGCCCGAATGCAGGTCCGGATGGGAAGGCATCGAACGCGCCGATTCCATCGTGGTCAGCCCCAACAAATGGCTTGGTGCTGCATTCGACAGTTCGATCTTGCTCGTGCGCGACCATGAGCACCTGACCAAGGTCCTGGGGACCTGTCCAAGCTACTTGCGTACACCGACGGATGGGAAGGTGACGCAACTGAGGGACTGGAGCATACCGACAGGCCGGCGCTTTCGCGCCTTGAAACTCTGGTTCCTGATCCGCGAGCAAGGCGTGGATGGCCTTAGCAAGCGCATACGCCGCGACCTGGTCAACGCACGTCGATTGGCACAGCTGGTAGAGGCCGAACCGGAATGGCGCGTGATGAATAAAATTACGCTGCAAACCGTTTGTGTCCGCCACGAGCCGCCGGGCATGAGCGGCGCCGAACTCGATGCCCATACACGAGCCTGGGTCCAGGCGCTCAACGAGTCGGGCAAAGCGTACCTGACGGCAGCAAAGGTAGACAACGCATGGATGGCGCGCGTATCGATAGGCGTGCTTGGCACCGAATGGCATCACATAGAGAAACTCTGGACCGACATGCGGGTGCATACCGCTCAACACGCCAGACTTGCGCTGGCAGCGTAATGGCGAAAAAAAGGTCGCGATAGCGACCTTTTTTTCATATACGCAGGCTTTGCCCGACGGATTGCCAGCCCTCTCCCTGAGATGAGCCTAAGCATTTCCTACAGAACAATCCTCCTTACCCCAATATCCGTCCCCGTTTCTCCGTGGCCAGAATATTCACCCACCCACCCGGTACGGAGACACCATGCGAACCCTACTAAAACTGTCGGCACTGGCACTGATGTGCAGCGCTTCTTTTGTCCATGCCGATACACATGCTGACGATGCCCGGGGACATTTCCTCGATCCGAATGTTCTTCGCGCATTGCCAGGCGCCGCACAATCGCCATTCATGCGATCGTCGCCCGTGCTCGCCGGCGTTGCCGATTTCGGCCCGGTCACCATGGAGCGGTCGGGAACCTACGAAATACGCAGTGCTTCGACCCCGACCGCGGACGGATCGTTGATTATCGTCGAATCAGACGACGGCGGCTTCGTTGCGCTGGTGGATACGCCCGACCGGCAGGGCACGGTCGTCGGTGCCAGCGATGGCTCCCAGATATTTATAGAAGCCCCCGAAAACGACTATATGCAACCGGATACGGCGCCCGCCCCGGAGACTGCCACCCTGCAGACGCGAACTGCCGACACCGATGCATCGGGCGTCAACGTCATCGACCTCCTGGCTGGCTTCTCCCAATCCGCCGCCGACCGCGTGAAAGACCCAAGAGCCTACGCCCTGGCGCAGGTCGAATCGGTCAATCTCAGGTTGCGCAATTCACAGGTAGCCAATGCGCGCCTCCGATTGGTGGGCATCCAGGTCATCGAGGAAAACTTCCCAACCAGTGGCGGCACACTCTCCAAGGTCAAGACGCTGTTCGCCGAAGGCATGAAGGAATTCGGAGCCGATCTTGTCGCCGCGTACTCCAACGCGCCCAGCGGTAACTCAGCCGGGGGTTGGGGCTATACGCCAGGCCGTTACAGCGTCCAGCAGGTACGCACCTCGGGTGCGTTCAGGCATGAAATCGCGCACAACGTTGGCGGCAGTCACTGCAACAACGGAAAAAACAGCTATAAGTTCGGCTACAGCAATGGCAAGTCGAAGACAGCGCTATGCGGCAACAAGGTCGCCTACTACTCCACGCCACTATTGAGTGACGAACATGGACTGCCCTTAGGCGATAGCGCCAAGGCCGACATGGCTCGCCTGTGGCGTGAGCAGGCTGCAAAGATGTCGTCATATGCGCAAGCGGTCGTGCCAATCGACGACTAGCTCGACGGCAAGAAGACGCCCGCCCTAATCGCGCGTGTTCTCATGAGGAAAAGAAAAAAAGGCCGCGGAAATCCGCGGCCTTCTTCTGTCCTTGAAAGGACGATTACTTCATCAGGCCCGCAAGCGTCTTGCCCAGGTCCGCCGGCGATTTCACCGTGGTGACGCCGGCCTTTTCCAGCGCCGCGAACTTCGCTGCCGCCGTGCCCTTGCCGCCGGAGATGATCGCGCCGGCATGGCCCATGCGCTTGCCCGGAGGGGCCGAGGCACCAGCGATGAAGGACACCACCGGCTTCTTGACGTACTCACCGATGAACTCGGCGGCGTCTTCCTCGGCGGAACCGCCGATCTCGCCGACCATGATGATGCCTTCGGTCTGCGGGTCGTCCTGGAACAGCTTCAGGCAGTCGATGAAGTTCAGGCCGTTGATCGGGTCGCCGCCGATGCCGATGCAGGTGCTCTGGCCCAGGCCTTCGTTGGTGGTCTGGAACACCGCTTCATAGGTGAGCGTGCCCGAACGGGACACGATGCCCACCTTGCCGGGCTTGTGGATGTGGCCCGGCATGATGCCGATCTTGCACTCGCCCGGGGTGATCACACCGGGGCAGTTCGGGCCGATCAGCACGGTATCGGGGTGCGACTTGAGCACGTTCTTCACGCGCAGCATGTCCAGCACCGGAATGCCTTCGGTGATGGTGACGATGACCTTGATGCCCGCTTCGATGGCTTCGAGGATGGAATCGGCAGCGAACGGCGGCGGCACGAAGATCACCGATGCGTCGGCGCCGGTGTCATCGACCGCTTCCTTCACCGAATTGAAAACCGGCAGGCCGATGTGCTCGGAACCGCCCTTGCCCGGCGTGACGCCGCCGACCACCTTGGTGCCGTAGTCGATCGCCTGCTCGGCGTGGAAGGTACCCTGTTGGCCGGTGAAGCCCTGCACGAGGACCTTGGTGTTCTTGTTGATCAGGACGCTCATTTATTGCTCCTCAGCCCTTGGCCGCAGCCACGGCTTTCTGCGCCGCGTCGTTGAGATCGTCGGCCGGCGTGATCGCCAGGCCGGAGTTGGCCAGGAGCTCGCGCCCCTTCTCCACGTTGGTGCCCTGCAGGCGCACCACGACGGGAATCTTCAGGCCCACTTCCTTGACCGCGGCGATGATGCCCTCGGCGATCAGGTCGCAACGGACGATGCCGCCGAAGATGTTCACCAGGATCGCCTTCACCTTGTCGGAGGAGAGGATCAGCTTGAAAGCCTCGGTGACGCGCTCCTTGGTGGCACCGCCGCCGACGTCCAGGAAGTTGGCAGGCTCACCGCCGGCCAGCTGGATGACATCCATGGTGGCCATGGCCAAGCCCGCGCCATTGACCATGCAGCCGATGGTGCCGTCCATGGTGACGTAGTTGAGGTTGTGCGTGATCGCCGCGGCTTCGGCGGCGTCTTCCTGCGTGAGGTCGCGCATGGCGGCCAGGTCCGCATGGCGGAACTCGGCGTTGTCGTCGGAATTGACCTTGCCGTCGAGCGCGGCCAGGTTGCCGTCGGCCAGGATCGCCAGCGGGTTCAGTTCCACCAGGGCGAGGTCTTTCTCGTTGAACAGCTTGTACAGGCCGAGCATGATCTTGGTGAGCTGACCCACCTGCTTGGCATTCAGATCCATCGCGAAGCCCAGCTGGCGGCACTGGTAGGGCTGCAGGCCTTCGACGAAGTCGACCACGATGGTGTGGATGTCTTCCGGGGTGTCCTTGGCTACCTGCTCGATGTCCACGCCGCCGTGCTTGGAGGCGATAAAGCTGATGGACTTCGAATCGCGGTCGGTCAGGATCGACAGGTACAGTTCCCTGGCGATGTCCGTGGCATCGGTGACCAGCACCAGGTTCACCGGCAGCGCGCGGCCGGCGGACTGATAGGTTTCCATGTTGGTGCCCAGCATGCCCTTGGCGGCAGCGCGGACGTCGTCGAGGCTCTTGCAGAACTTGACGCCACCGGCCTTGCCGCGGCCACCGGCGTGGATCTGGGCCTTGACCATCCACTGTGACCCACCAAGGTGCTTGGCGGCGTCGACGGCGGCGTCGGGGGAATTGGCGACCTTGCCCGGGGGCACGGCGATACCGTACTTGGCAAAGAGTTCTTTGGCCTGGTACTCGTGGAAATTCATTCGATACCTCGAGCGAACATAAAGGAAGCGTGCAGGTGCGACGGGCCCTAGGGGGCTGGCCCGGCGCCAAGACGGGGGGAGAGCGTGGATCGGCACTTATAGGGCCGCCCACATGCAGTGCGATGGCCCGCAACGACGAATCGAACGCGATCCACGCCATACGGCCAGGTATTTTCCTTCAATGGGCCCCCAATGGAAAGGGCCGGGGGGTCCGGGCGCCGTTTTTAGCCGCTTCATGCCTATACTGGGCGGGCCCCATTGGGGGGGCATGCCGCCGGAAGCCTAACGCCTGTGTCCAGCACTGCAGCCCACCCCGCGGCCGGACCGAGCCATCGCCCGGACAGCACCCGCCACGAGTTGTGGTTTGCCCATGTTTTCCGCGTCGCCCAGGCCCTGGTCTACACCGGCCTGGCCTTCCGCCCGGGATCGATGGACTGGCCGGCCCTGCCCCAGCCCACGCTCAGCCGCTTCGTAGCCCTGGCCTTCCTGACTTTCGCCCTGTTCGCCCTGTGGCGGACACGGGCCTGGATGCACCGGCTGACCCTGAACGTCGCGCTGGCCGTTACCGTGGACATCCTGGCGGCCGTGGTGCAAGTGGCCGCCATGCACGACGTGCGCATCGGCATTGCCATGATGCTGGTGGTCAACATCGCCGTCAGCGCGTTGATGTTGCCCCTGCGGTTGTCGATGTTCTTCGCCGCCATGGCCACCATCGGCATGCTGGGCCAGACCTTCGTGGCGCTATCGACCACGGTGGAGTCGGACCGGGAGTTGCTCGAATCGGGACTGTTCGGCCTGGCTTACTTCGCCACGGCCTCCCTGTGTTACGTGCTTGGCCGGCAGATGCGCGCCTCCGAGGCCCTGGCCGAACAGCGCGGCCTGGACCTGGCCAACCTGTCCCAGGTGAACGAACTGATCATCCGCCGCATGAAGACCGGCGTGCTGGTGGTGGACGAGGCCAACCGCATCCATCAGCTGAACGAATCAGCCTGGATGCTGATGGGCAATCCAACGGCCGAACAACGCGACCTGGGCACGGTGGCGCCAGAACTGTCGCGGCGCCTGTACCACTGGCGTACCTCGGGCAAGCTCGACGAATCGGCCACCGCGCTGGCCGACGGCGTGCCGGAGGTGGTACCGCGCTTCACCCGGCTGGCCCCGCACGACGATTCGCACGTGCTGATCTTCCTGGACGATACCTCGCTGCTTTCCCGCCGCGCCGAGGAACTCACGCTCTCCTCGCTGGGCAGGTTGTCCGCCTCCATTGCGCACGAAATCCGCAACCCGCTGGCGGCCATCCGCTATTCGGCGCAGCTGTTGGCCGAGTCGACGGATCTTAACGACACGGACCTGCGCATGGTGGAGATCATCAACAACCACTGCGTGCGCTTGAACGAAATCATCGAGAACATCCTGCAGTTGTCCCGCCGCGAGCGCTCGCGGCCGGAAACCCTGGACCTGGGACAGTGGGCGCAGAATTTCGTGGTGGAGTACCGCCAGGGCAACGACCTGGGCAACGACGTGCTGCGCGCGGTCACTTCCGCGGACGCCGTCACCGCCGTGGCCGACCCGCAGCACCTGCAGCAGGTGATCTGGAACCTGGTGCAGAACGCCCTGCGCTATGGCCGCATGCCCAATGAGCCGGCACGAGTGATGCTGGTGGCGCGCAACGCCGAACACGGCTTGCCCATCATCGAGGTAATCGACCGGGGGCCGGGCATCCCGCCGAAGGTGGCCGCGCAGATCTTCGAACCGTTCTTCACGACGCACGAATACGGCACGGGACTGGGCCTGTACCTGGCCCGGCAGATGAGCGAAGCGAACCAGGCGGCGCTGGAATACGTGCGCGTGGCCGGCGGCGGCAGCTGCTTTCGCATCACCCTGACCCCTCCCGCGCGGCACCCGGTACCGGCCGCGGTGGCCGGCCGGACATGAGGGAAACCTTGCGTTATCGTCCGGCACGGGTATCTTTGCCGGGGGGGATGACTACCGGCATGCTGACGTACTCATGAGCAAACAGACCGTACTGGTCGTCGACGACGAACGGGATATCCGTGAACTGTTGACGATCACACTGGGACGCATGGAGCTGGAAGTGGACTCCGTCGGCAGCGTCGGGGAAGCCCGCGCCGCCCTTGACGGGCGCCGCTACGACCTCTGCTTCACCGACATGCGCCTGCCCGACGGCAGCGGCCAGGAATTGATCGAACTGATCGCCGAGCGTTTCCCGGAAACGCCGGTGGCCATGATCACCGCCTACGGCAACGTCGACGCGGCGGTCAACGCACTGAAGGCTGGCGCCTTCGACTTCGTCTCCAAGCCGGTCGACATCCAGCTGCTGCGGCGCCTGGTGCGCACGGCGCTGAAGCTGTCGGAAGAGCGCAAGGCCGGTGCCAGCGCCAGCGCCGCCGCAGGAGACCCATCGAACCGCCTGATCGGTGCCTCGCCCGCCATGCAACTGGTGCGCGCCACCATCGCCAAGCTCGCCCGCAACCAGGCACCGGTGTACATCGGTGGCGAGTCGGGCGTGGGCAAGGAGCTGGTCGCCCGACTGATCCACGACTTGGGCCCCCGCGCCAGCGGTCCGTTCGTGCCGGTCAATTGCGGCGCGATTCCGTCCGAGCTGATGGAAAGTGAATTCTTCGGTCACCGCAAAGGTAGCTTCACCGGTGCCCACGCCGACAAGGAAGGCCTGTTCCAGGCCGCCCAGGGCGGCACGCTGTTCCTGGACGAAGTAGCGGAACTGCCCTTGCACATGCAGGTGAAGCTGCTGCGCGCCATCCAGGAAAAAGCCGTGCGCCCGATCGGTGGCCGCGATGAAATTCCCGTCGACGTGCGTTTGCTCTCGGCCACGCACAAGAACCTGGCCGCGCTCGTGGACGAGGGCCAGTTCCGCCAGGATCTGTTCTACCGCATCAACGTGATCGAACTGCGCGTACCGCCGCTGCGCGAACGGCGCGGCGACGTGCCGGCGCTGGCACAATTCATCCTGGCCCAGCTGGCCACCGAGAGTGGCGGCACGGTCGGGCGCCTCCAGCCGGCCGCACTGGCGGCGCTGGAGGAATACGAATTCCCCGGCAACGTGCGCGAGCTTGAGAACATCCTGGAACGGGCCATGGCCATGAGCGATGGCGAGACCATCGAGGCGGCCGACCTGATGCTACCGCAGCGGCTGGCGCGCGCCACGCCAAACGGCGGTGCACCGGCGCCCGTTGCCGAAGCTGCGCCCGTGCCCGCCGCGCAGAATCCCGGTGGCCTGGAAGATTACATCTCGAACATCGAGCGCGATGCCATCGTCAAGGCGCTGGAAGAGTCCCGCTATAACAAAACCGCCGCGGCGAAGAAGCTCGGCATCACCTTCCGCGCCCTGCGCTACAAGCTCAAGAAGCTCGGCATCGACTGACGCCGAGACCGCGCGGGTCAGGCCTTGCCCAGGGCCCCGCGCACCACCCGCAACAACGCCCTCACCTCGATCGGCTTGTCCAGCACGTAAAGGCGCTCGAGCGGCGGCAGGCCTTCAAGATCGGGCGGCGAGCCCGGCCGCGACAACAGCAAAACCGCACCGTCGTAGCCGTGCTCGAGCAGGGCTGCCAGGGTGCGCACGCCGGTGAAGAGGTTCATGTCGGCATCGAGCACGACGAGGTCCGGAATGCCATGGGCCTCGATCCACTGCAACGCGGCCGTGCCGCTCTGGCTGGCGCCGGCCTGGTAGCCATAGGCATTGAGCGTGTCGGTGAGCAGCGACAGCTGCATGGCTTCCTCCACCACCACCAGCACACGCTCGGCCTCCCCCTGCAGGGTTTCCTCGTGCACGCCGTCCTCGGTGTCCCCGCCCTCGGTCAGCGGCAGGTACAGATGGAAGGTGGTGCCTTCGCCGCCCACGCTGTGCACGCGCATCAGGCCCCCATGGCTGGCCACGATGCGCTTGCATGAAAGCAGCCCGAGGCCCGTGCCGGTTTCCTTGGTGGTGAAGAACGGCTCGAACAGCCGGCGCAGCACTTCCGGCGCCATGCCCTGGCCGTTGTCGATCACCGACAGGCGCAGGTAACGGCCCGGCGCCGCGGATTCTCCCTCTTCAAGGAAATCGACATCGAGTATTTCACCGGCCGTCTCCACCTTCAGCGTGCCGCCATCGGGCATGGCCTGTATGGCATTCAGGCACAGGTTCAACAGGCATTGCTGCAACTCAGTGTGGTTGCCCTCGAAGGTGATGTCCGCGTCGAAGACGTCCACGCTCATCTCGATACCGCGCGGCACGCTTCCTTGCAGCAGCAGGCCCAGTGCATCGAGCAGCGCTCCCAGGCGCACCTGCTCGGCGCGTCGCGCGCCACGCGCGAAGGAAAGCATCGAGGACACCATCTCCAGGCCGCGCCGGCCGCAATCGCGCACCAGCGCGCCCAGGCGGGCCAGCCGGGGATCGTCGGCGTAATCTTCCAGCGTGTCGCCGGCCAGCAACAGCGGTTGCAGCAGGTTGCGCAAGTCGTGGCTCAAGCCGCCGGCCAACAGCGCCAGGCTTTCGAAGCGCTGCGCGCGGATCAGTTCCATCTCCGCGCGGGCGCGGGCGCGCTGCTCGTCGGCTTCGCGCAACGCGCGGCGCACGGCACTGGCCAGGCGCGCCTGGTGCTGTTTGAGGATGTAGTCGGTGGCGCCGTTGCGCAGCGCCTCGATGGCTGCCTCCTCGCCCAGGGTGGCGGAGACGAAGATGAAGGGTATGTCGGAACTGCGCGCGCGAAGAATTTCCAGCGCGCGCTGGCCACTGAAGCCAGGCAGGCTGAGGTCCGACAGCACGATGTCCGGATGGAATTCGTCCAGGCACGCGATGAAGCCTTCCTCGTCTTCCGCCAGGCGTACTTCGTAGGCCATGCCGTCGGCCTCGAGCTCACCCAAGATGAGCTCGGCGTCGAGGGGATTGTCCTCGACTTGCAGGATGCGCACGGTGCCGTGGGCGGCTTCGCGCAGCGGTGGCATTGAATCGCCCCTCCAGTCCATCGATGCCCCTGGCCTATTCGCCTTCCGGGCGCTGGTTCAGCACTGCCCAGAAGTGGCCAAGGGTCTGCACGGCGGTAAAGAACTGCTGCACGTCCACGGGCTTCAGGACATAGGCATTGACGCCCAGGTCCCAGCTGCGCGCAAGGTCGCTTTCTTCCCTTGACGAGGACAGGATCACTACCGGGATTCGCTTCAAAGCGTCGTGCGCGCGCATCTGGGTGAGGGCTTCCAGGCCGTCCATCCGCGGCATCTTGATGTCCAGCAGCACCACCGCCGGAACTTCCGGCGGACGGTTGGCGAAACGACCGCGTGAATGGAGGAAATCCATGCATTCCACGCCGTCCTCGACGTGGACGATGGGGTTGGCGAGCTTCGCCTCGCGCAGCGCGTCGATGGCCATTTCGGCATCCGCTGCGCTGTCCTCGACGAGCAGGATGGTACGAAGATCACGCTGGTTCATGCTGCCTCACCTGTGCTGGAAGCCTTGCCCAAATCGCTGGCAGGCATGGAAAAATGGAAAGTGGCGCCGCGCTCGACCTCGCCCTCGGCCCAGGTACGTCCGCCGTGCCGCGCGATGATGCGCCGGACGTTGGCAAGCCCGATGCCGTTGCCGGGAAACTCCGACGCGCGGTGCAGCCGCTGGAACACGCCGAACAATTTCGCAGCATATTGCATGTCGAACCCCGCGCCATTGTCGGCCACGGAAAATTCCCAGTCACCCGAACTGCCGCGCTCGCTCTTTACCTCGATGCGCCCGTGCTCGCGATGAGCGGTGTACTTGATCGCGTTGCCGAGCAGGTTCTGCCATACCGTGCGAAGCATGTTCTCGTCGCCCACCACGATCGGCAGCTGCGCGATGACCCATTCGATCTTGCGGTCGCCCGCCTCGGTTTCAACCAGCGCGCGGGCCTGTTCGACCAGCGATTGCATGTCCACCGTCTGCAGTCGCAGCGCGCCGCGGCCCAGGCGCGAGAATACCAGCAGGTCGTCGATCAGCTGCGCCATGCGCCGTGCCGAGGAACCGATCACATCGATATAGTGCCGCGCCCGCTCGTCGGCGGCCTCGGCCAGGTGGGTCTCCAGCTTGCCGGAGAAGCCGGCGATATGGCGCAGGGGTGCCCGCAGGTCGTGCGACACCGAATAGCTGAAGGCTTCCAGCTCACGGTTGACGTCGGATATCTGTTCCACCTTGCCCTCGAGCTGGCGGTTCAGTTCGTTCACCCGCTGCTCCACCAGCGCGCGCGCGGTGATGTCGCTGACCGTCACCAGCACCGCCGGATGATCGGTGCCCGGTTCCTCCAGGCGGCGGGCATTGATCACCACCGTGCGGTCGACGCCATCGACCGTGCGCTGGTTCATTTCGAAATCCCAGAGCTCACGGTCGCGGGCCAGCACGTCGGACAGCCGCTGGAGCAAGGCCGGGGCACTCCATGCGCCATTGCCCAACGAAGATAGCGGGGCCGATACGGAAAGGTCTTCCACCCCGTAGAGCTCACCGAAGGCCTCGTTCACCAGCAGGGTATTGAGTTTGGCGTCGAGCATGGCGATGGGTTCGCGCACGGCCTGGACGATGAGCCCGGAGCGCTGCACAGCGAACCGCGCCACGGCTTCGGCCTCAAGGCGCTGGGCGATCTGCCGCTCGGACAGCACCACCAGGATCACCAGCAAGATGATCTGCGCCGCCGACGTCCCGGAGAGGATCAACTGGTTGTTATGGTCCAGACGCTGGGCCTCGACCCGGCGCTCGGCGAGCAGCTGGTCTTCGTCGGCAATGATCGCGTTCAGGGTGCTGCGGAAGGGAAACAGCCGTGCGGCGTCGGCCATCGAGGCATAGGCGCCCGCCTTGTCGCCCGAGGCCATGCGGGCCAGGGCCTGGTCCATCAGCGTAATACGGCCAATGGTCATGGACTCGAGCGAGCCCACGCGCACCTGTTGGTTGTTGTTGTCGCTAGTAAGGGCCCGCAGCTGGCGTACCAGTTCGACGGCCTCGTTATGGGCGCTTTTGGCTCGCTCGTCGAGGGCAGGGCCGGTGGCGCCCGCGAGCATGGCGTAGATCGCCGCCTCGCTGTCGCGCAGCGTGCCTTCCAGGCCGAAGGCACGGGCCCGCACTTCGGCCGTGTGCGTGACCCAGTCGCGGGCCCGCGTGGCGTCGGCGGCGCTGTTGCGCGTGACGACATACGGAAGCGCGACAATGGCCAGCATGGCGACTAGAAGCCCCGCTAGCCGCCAGCGCAAGACCGTGCGTTCTTTCATTTTCCCCCGCTTTCTTATCGTCGATGCCACGCCGAAATTTTCTTGTTCTTGCATTGTTACACGCCGACGCCCCGATGCCGGGGCATCGGGGCGCGCGTTTTTGGTTGCTCTAGATGCCCACCGGCCCGTGAACCGGGCGTGATGGCGCCCTTTTAGGGAGCGCCGCCGTACGGGCTCATCGCCTGTGGCCGGGAAGCGGTGGAACTGCCCCAGGCCTTCTGCGGGGTCGCCGACATCACGAAATGCAGTTCCCCGCCGGCAAGAATTTCCCCATGGCTGATCCAGGTACGATCCAGCGGCTTGCCGTCGAGGGTGACGCTGGCCACGTACGGGTGGGCGTCGTCCAGGTGGTCTGCGGTCACGGTGAAACGCTTGCCCGAAGGCAGGTTGACCGTGGCCTTGGGCACGAACGGCCGGCCGATCACGTACTGGTTGCTGGCCGGGGCCACCGGATAGAAGCCCAGCGAGGTGAACACGTACCAGGCCGACATCTGGCCCAGGTCATCGTTGCCCACCAGGCCTTCGGGCGTGGGCTTGTACTGGGTGTCCATGATCTGCTTCAACCGGCCCTGGGTCTTCCAGGGAGCGCCGGCGAAGTCGTAGAGGTAGGCCAGGTGGTGGCTGGGCTCGTTGCCGTGTGCGTACCAGCCGATCAGGCCGGTGATGTCCTCGACGTGGGCGAAGGATTTCGGATCCACCTTCGCCTCGAACACCTGGTCCAGACGATCGATGAACTTCCCATCGCCGCCCAGCAGGGTGATCAGGCCGGCCACGTCCTGCGGCACGTACCAGGAATACTGGAAGGCGTTGCCTTCGGTGTAGTCGCTGCCATAGCCCGCCGAAGCCGGGTCGAACGGTTCCCGGAAGCTGCCGTCGGCCTTGCGCGCACGGGCGAAACCGGTCTTCTCGTCGTAGGTGTTACGCCAATTGGCCGCGCGTTTGTAGAAGGTGGCCGCGATGTCGTCCTTGCCCATGGCCTTGGCTGCCTGGGCGAGGGTCCAGTCGTCGAAGGCGTATTCGACGGTCTTGGAGGCGGCTTCCGGGCTCTTGTCGATGGCCACGTAGCCGTTCTTCATATAGCCGTCCAGGCCGCCGTAGGGGCCATAGGTGGCGCTGGCCACCATGGCCTTCAGGGCGGCGTCGGCGTCGTAGCCACGGATGCCCTTGACGTAGGCATCGGCGATCACCGGCACCGCGTGGTAGCCGATCATGCACCAGGTTTCCAGGCCCTGGTAGGCCCACACGGGCAGGATGCCGAAGGGGCTGGACTGCTGGGATGCGATCAAGGAGCTGACGAAATCGTTGCTGCGGTCGGGCTCGAGCAAGGTCATCAGCGGCTGCTGCGCGCGATAGACATCCCACAGCGACCACGTGGAGTAGAAGGTGAACTTGTCGGCCTTGTGCACCTGGTTGTCCGGGCCGCGGTACTCGCCGTTGACGTCCTGGGCCAGGCTCGGGGCGATCATCGCGTGATAGAGCGCGGTGTAGAACATGCGCCGGGTGGCGGTGGGTGCGGTCACGTCCACGGTGGACAGGGCCTTCTCCCACGATTGCCTGGCGGCGGCGCGGGCGGCGTCGAAGTCGAGGTTCTTGCCGTCGGCATCGAGGTTGGCCACCGCGTTGTCCTCGCTCACCGAGGAGATCGCTACCTTGACCGTGAGCGGCGCCTTGAGGTTGCCGAAGTCGAAGACGCCCAACAGGCCGCGGCCGGTTTCGGCATCGGTGTTGTAGTCCTTCTCGCCGGGAGTGGCGAAGCCCTTGTAGGGGTAGTCCGACTCCTTGTTGTACAGCTCGCGCGAGGCCATCGGCTGCGAGAAGCGCATGGCGAAGAACAGCTGGCGCCCCGGTGCCCAGCCGCGGGTGGTGCGGCCACCGGTGACGGTGCCGTCGGGCCGCACGCGCAACGACGCCCACAGCACCTTGCCGTCGTAGTCGTAGATGCTCGGGCGAAGGTCAAGCAGCACATGCGCAGGCTTGCCCTGGGGGAACGTGTAGCGGTGGAACCCCACGCGCTGGTTGGCGGTGAGCTCGGCGCGTACGCCATAGTCGCTGAGCGTGACCGCGTAGTACCCTGCCTCGGCTTTCTCGGTGGCGTGCGAGAAACGCGATCGATAGCCGGAACCGGGCTGTTCCGGCGTGCCGGGATCAAGCTTCACTTCGCCCGCGATCGGCATCACCAGGAAGTCGCCCAGGTCCGAGTGGCCGCTGCCGGAGAAGTGCGTATGGGAGAACCCCAGCAGGCTAGTATCGGCGAACTGGTAGCCGGCGGCATATTTGTAGGAATGCTTGAAGTCCGGCATGGCCGTATCCGGGCTTAGCTGGATCATGCCGAAGGGCACGGTGGCACCGGGAAAGGTATGCCCGTCCCCACCGGTACCGATCATCGGGTCGACGGCCGCCCAAGCTGAATGGCCTGAGGTGTCGGCGGCATGGAGCAGCGGCGAGGCTAGCCCCAAGGCCATGGCCAGGGAGGCAACGAGGGGAATCGGGGATCGTGCGGTCATGCGGGCTCCGGGGCCGCCAGAAGGCGGGTTGGCAGGGGAAAAACCGGCTTGGATCGTTCTAAACTTGAAAAAACTATCACTTTCGGGACTTTCGTGCATGCTGCGCCGCGTGATGCAATTTTTGCCCTGCCCAGGCGATGATGGCCTTGTTTAGATCGTTCCAAGTATGCTCCCACCTCGGCTGCCGCGATTTTTTTGGCCGCCCGACTGTTCACTTCCGCCAGGGGACCCTAGGCATGCCTGACACCGCCGCGAAAAGGACCGTCCGCGATGCCCATGCATAGCAAGCCGCCAACACGACGCAAGGTAACCCTTGCCGACATCGCCGCCGGCTGCGACGTATCGCGCGCCACGGTGTCGCTGGTGCTGCGCGGCAGCCCGCTGGTGAACAAGCGTACCCGGGCCAAGGTGGAGGCGGAACTCAAGCGCCAGGGCTATGTGTACAACCGCGCCGCGGCGAATCTGCGGCGCCGCACGTCAAGCTCCATTGCGCTGGTGATCAACGACCTGGGCAATCCGTTCTTCGCCGAGTTTGCCGCCGGCGTGGATGAAGCCCTGGGGTCGGCCGGCTACGTCACCCTGCTGGGCAACACCGGTGAATCGCCCGAACGCCAGCAGGCGGTGCTGTCCTCGCTGATCGAGCACGGCCCGGCGGGCATCATCCTGTCGCCGGCCGAAGGCAGCGACGATGCACGCGTGATCGCCGCCGTCGGACGGCACACCCCGCTGCTGGTCTTCAACCGTTCTCTGGGCGAGGCTTCCGCCGACGACGCGCCCTGGGACACCCTGGTACTGGACAACGAGCGCGGCACGCACCTTGCCACCGAACACCTGATTGCCCTGGGCCACAAGCGCATCGCTTTCTTCGGCGGCCACCGGGATTCAAGCTCCTGCCGCCAGCGCCGCCAGGGCTACCTTGACGCCATGAAGGCGGCAAACCTTGCCGTGGCACCGGGCTGGCTGGTGGAAAGCGCTCCCACGCGCCTTGAAGCGGCACGCCAGGCCGGCGCGCTGTTCAACCGCGACCCCGCGCCGACGGCGGCGGTTTGCTACAACGATGCAGTCGCCCTTGGGCTGATGCTTGGCCTTACCTCCCGCGGCCGGCGGCCGGGCGAAGACTTCGCCATCGTCGGCTTCGACGACATCGCCGAATCGAGCGTGAGCGTTCCTCCCCTGACCACCATCGCGGTCGACCCGCGCGACCGTGGCCGCCAGGCGGCCGAACTCGTGCTGGCCCGTATCGGTCACCCTGACATGGAAGCCACCCATACCACCGCGCCGGTGCGCCTGGTGGTGCGTGATTCATCCTGCCGTCCCGCATCGCCCTAAGAACAACAAGCCAAGGAGTACACAATGGCATTTGCCTCAGCCCCGCGCCCCGGTTCGACCACGCCTTCGGGTGATGATCACCGGTATACCTATTTCCCCCTCGCGCTCGGGGTGATGACGACCATCTTCTTCATGTGGGGTTTTCTTACCTGCCTGAATGACATCCTGATCCCGCACCTGAAAGCATTGTTCGAGCTGAGCTACTTCAGGGCGTTGCTGATTCAGTTTACCTTCTTCGGTGCGTACTTCCTGATGTCCATACCGGCCGGCCGGGTGGTGGCCACGCTGGGCTACAAGAAAGGTATCGTCACCGGCCTTGCTGTTGCTGCCATAGGCGCCGCCGGCTTCTGGCCCGCCGCTTCGCTGCATTCGTACTCCGCTTTTCTGGTGGCGCTGTTCGTGCTGGCCACGGGCATCACCGTGCTGCAAGTGGCCGCAAATCCATACGTCGCGCTGCTCGGTCCCGAGAAGACCAGTTCCAGCCGGTTGAACCTGGCGCAGGCGCTCAATTCGCTCGGAACCACACTGGCGCCGATCTTCGGCGGCCTGTTGATCCTGACGGCCGCGGTGTCGAGCATCCCCAAGGATGCAGTGACCGCGCCGGAAACCCATCAGCTAGTTACCACCATCAACCAAGATTCGCCCGAACGGGCCATGGCCGCGCTGACTGTCGCCAGCACGGACCACCTCGCGGCTGCGCTGAACCAGGCAGCCACGCCATCGATCGAGAAACTGCCGACTCCCGCGCTGGTGGAAGAACTTAACCGGTTGCCGCCCGCGCAGTTAGGTGAAGTGCTCGGGGTCCTGCCAACTGACAAAGTGTTGGCCACCCTGCAGGCGCAATCGCCCGATCGCCTCACCGCCATACCAGCGGAAAAGCTGGCTACCGCACTGGATAACCTGCGCGCCACCCGGCTCAGTGATGCCCAGGATGCCCAGCTGAAAGCGGTCGCCGGCTCACTGCCTGCTGCAGCCAGCGAGCAACTGGCGGCTTATCGCAACACTCAAGCGGAGTCCGTGCAGAAGCCCTACATTGGCTTAGCTATCGTGCTGCTGGTGCTGGCGGCGGGTGTGTGGTTGTTCAAGTTGCCCACGCTCACCGAGACCACTGGGGGTATCGAACAAGCGCGGCACACCTTCGCCGAAGCCCTCAGCCATCCTCACGTCAAGTTCGGCGTGCTGGCCATCTTCTTCTATGTGGGCGCTGAAGTTTCTATCGGCAGCTTCATGATCAACTACCTCTCGCTCCCCGAGATCGGCCACATGAGCCAGAACCAGGCCAGCCATTACGTGGGGTTCTATTGGGGCGGCGCCATGGTCGGACGCATCATTGGCGCGGGTTTGCTGGTAAATATTTCGCCGCGCAAGTTGCTTGCGCTGTTTGCCACGATCGCTGGCCTGCTGGTATTGACCACCATGCTAAGCAGCGGCGACGTCTCGGTATACAGCATTATTGCCATCGGCCTGTTCAATTCGATCATGTTTCCGACCATCTTTGCGCTGGGCATCGAACACCTGGGCCCTCTCACGGGCAAAGCCTCGAGCCTGTTGGTCATGGCCATCGTCGGTGGCGCGCTGATTCCCGTGTTGCAAGGCGTGATTGCCGACCACATCGGTTTGCAGCACGCCTTCTTCCTGCCGCTGATCTGCTACGCGTACATCGTGTTCTATGGCGTGTCGGGCTCGAAAGTACGCAACCTGCCTTCGACCTAACGCACCGCTTTTCCTTTTGGTTTCCCCACGGTTTCCCATGCCTGTCATCCTCTGTTTCGGCGAAGCGCTGATCGATTTCCATCCCCAGCCGCAAGCCACGCCCGGTGCGCCGGACGCATACATCCCCTTCGCCGGCGGCGCGCCGGCGAACGTCGCCGTGGCCGTTGCGCGGCTGGGCATGCCTGCGCGTTTCGCCGGCATGCTGGGCAAGGACATGTTCGGCGATTTCCTGCTCAGGAGCCTGCACGATGCGGGCGTCGACACCCGTAGCGTGGTTCGCACCGACGAAGCGCACACCGCGCTCGCCTTCGTGGCATTGGCCGCCAATGGCGAGCGCAGTTTCAGCTTCTACCGGCCGCCCTCGGCGGACCTCTTGTTCCGGCCGGAGCATTTCCACGCCGACGGCTTCACCGACGTCGCTGTGTTCCATGTGTGCTCCAATTCCATGACCGAGGGCGCGATCGCTGCCACCACCGTGGCCGGCATGCGCCGCGCGCGCGATGAAGGCGCACTGGTGAGCTTCGACATGAACCTGCGGCCAGCGCTGTGGCCGCGTGGTTTCGATCCGCGGCCACGGATGTGGGATGCCCTGCTGGTGGCCGACGTGGTGAAACTGAGCGCCGAGGAACTCACTTTCCTGTGCCAGGACGATAGCGAAGAAGCCGTATTGGCACGGATCTGGACCGGCACGGCGCAACTGGTGGTAGTCACCGACGGCGATGCCCCCATGCGCTGGTTCACCAACAGCCATCAGGGCGTGTTCGCCGGTTTCGCCGTGCGCGCAGTGGACACCACCGCAGCAGGCGATGCCTTCGTCGGTGGCCTGCTGTCGAAACTCAGCAATGAAGGCGTCACCGCCGCCACCTTGCCCTCCCTGGTGGCCGATATTCCCCGCCTGCACGGGCTGCTGCGTTACGCGGCCGCGTGCGGCGCCATCACCGTTACCCGCAAGGGCTCCTTCACCGCGATCCCCGACGCCGGCGAAGTCGATGCCTTCCTGGAGATGAATGCATGACCACCCTGCCCGACTTCCACGACGAAAGCGTGTTGCGCGAGCACATCGCCACCACCATGGCGTTCTACGACCCGCGTTCGCTCGATCCTTCCGGCGGCTTCTACCACTACTACAAGGACGACGGTACGGTCTATGACCGCAGCCACCGCCATCTGGTAAGCAGCACGCGCTTCGTCTTCAACAATGCGATGGCATCCATCGAATTCGACGATCCGCAGTACATCGAGGCCACGCGCCACGGCCTTAAGTACCTGCGCGAAGTGCACCGAAACCCGCAGACCGGTGGCTACGCCTGGACCTTGCGCGATGGCAAGCCCGAGGACACCACCAACCACTGCTATGGCGTGGCCTTCGTGCTGCTGGCGTATTCCACGGCGGTCAAGGCCGGGGTGCTCGAAGCGCTGCCGTGGATGGACGAAACCTGGGAGCTGCTGGAGAAACATTTCTTTGAGGCAGGCCCGGGCCTGTACCGAGACGAAGCCGACGCCAACTGGAATTTCTCCAGCTACCGCGGCCAGAACGCCAACATGCACATGTGCGAGGCGATGCTTGCCGCGTACGAGGCCAGCCAGGACCGCCGTTACCTCGACCGCGCGCTGCTGCTGGCCGACCACATGACGCGCCGCCAGGCAGCCAAGGCCGAAGGACTGGTGTGGGAACACTACGACATCCACTGGAATGTCGACTGGGATTACAACAAGGACAACCCCAAGCACCTGTTCCGTCCCTGGGGTTTCCAGCCGGGCCACCAGACCGAATGGGCGAAGCTGTTGATGATTCTGGATCGTTTACTGGGAGGCGAAGGCAAGGCGCCATCGTGGTTGCTGCCGACGGCGCGCCACCTGTTCGACGAAGCCTTGAAGCATGCCTGGGACGACGAATTCGGCGGCATCGCCTATGGCTTTGCGCCGGATGGTCCGGTATGCGACGACGACAAGTACTTCTGGGTGCAGGCCGAGTCGCTCGCGGCCGCGGCACTGTTATCCGAACGCAGCTGCGATCCTTCCTATGCCACCTGGTACGACAAGATCTGGGCGTACTCGTGGGAGCACATGGTGGATCACCAATACGGCGCGTGGTTCCGCATCCTCACCCGCGACAACCGCAAGCACGACGATGAAAAGAGCCCCGCGGGCAAGACCGACTACCACACCATGGGCGCGGCCTACGAAGTGATCGCGGCGATGCGCCGCGGCTGGAAGTAGCGCGCGCGGAGGGACGGGGTCAGAGTCATTACTCTGACCCCCAACCATCGCCTCCCATCAGGCCCTAGCCCGTTTGGCGGGCGCTTTCCTGGCGGTTTTCTTCGCCGCCACCTTTCCGGTCGACTTCCTCGCCGCTATCTTCTTCGCCGCGGCCTTCTTGCCGGCGGACTTGGCCACCTTCGCCGCCGACTTCGAAGCAGCCTTCCCACCGCGCTTGGCCGCCGGCGTGCGCTTGTTGCCCGCAATGCTCTTCTTCAGCAGCGCCATGAAATCCACCACGTTGGTCGTGGCGTCTTCCGGTGCCTCGTGTTCTTCCTCGATATCCGCGGTAACGCCTTTCTTGGCCAGGCGCTTTTCGATCACCTTGCGCAGTTTTTCGCGGAACTCGTCGCGATAATCGGAGGGCTTCCATGTACCGGCCATTGAGTCGATCAGTGATTTGGCCATCTCCATTTCCTTGGGGGTAATGCGGTAGTCCTTCGTGGATTTTTCAGGCAGGCCGTAGTCTTCCGGATCGATGATGTCGGCGGGGTAGCGCAGGAGGTTCATGATCAGGGCATTGTCCTGGGCCATCACGGCGGCGAGGTATTCCCGGGTGCGGATCACCACGCGGGCGATGCCCACTCGGTTGGTCTTCTTCAATGTCTCGCGCAGCAGCACGTAGCCTTTCTCGGCCTTCTTCGCCGGCACCAGGATGTATGGCTTCTCGAAGTACGATGGGCCGATCTCGCCGGCGTCGATGAAGGTATCGATCTCCACCACTTCGTGGGCCTCGCTGGCGGCACCCCGGATGTCGGATTCCTCCAGCACCACGTAACTGCCCTTGCGGTATTCGAAGGCCTTGACGATCTCCTTCCAGGGCACTTCCTCGCCGGATTCGGCGTTCACCCGCTCGTAGCGGATCGGCTTGTTGTCGCGCTGGTCGAGCAGGCGGAAATGCAGGTCGTTGTGCCTTTCGCCGGACATCAGGCGGATCGGCACGTTGAGCAGGCCGAAGGACAGGGTGCCACTCCAGATGGGACGGGCCATGGCATGGCACTCGCGGTCAGTAGGGACCTAAAGCCTGCCGCCTGGCGCGTGGAGGTTGTGCATGTGCCTGAACGCAAGTTCCCGCTTAGCGGTAATTTCACTCTTTGAGCGCCATCGAAGCGCGAATCTAGGCGCATCGAACAAGGAGAATCCCATGATCAAGATCATTCCCCTCGCCGCCGGCCTGGCGCTGCTGGGCCTGGGGTTCGGCGCCCTGGCCCAGACCACGACGAAAACGGTCCCAGCCCCCGCGCCGCGCCCGGCCCCGGTGGTGCGCACGGTGAACCCGCAGGCGGCGTCCATCGCCCAGCAACAGCAGATGCAGCAACGCGCCCAGCTGGAGAACCAGCAGATCCTTCGTCAGCAACAGCAGAAATCGCAAACCGCTCAGGATCTTCAGCTCCAACAGCAGCAGATGCGCCAGAACAGCTCGCAGCAACAGCAGCAGCAACAGCAGCAGACGAAGTCCGCGCTGCCGCCGAGCAACTCGGGCTACTGAACCATCGGGTCGTGTGGAAGTGATCCGCGGCTGGCTAACCGGTCATGAACACCATGACGTGACCGGGGCCGACAGGCAGCGCATGCCTGGGTGGTTCATTCGTCCGGTCCGCCCAACCATGTTGGGGGGTCAGAGTCATTACTCTGACCCCTGACCCGTCCCGGGCCGTGCAATGAGCTTCTCGGCCGCGGTGGCGCGCTCGTTCAACAAATCGCGCTCTCTATCGTTGCGCGTCATCGCCGCGGCGCGATGAAACTCGGCCGCAGCCTCGTCGTGGCGGCCGAGCTTGGACAGAAGATCACCCCGGACACTGGGCAGCAAGTGGTAACCGCTCAGGGCTGGGTCGTCCTTCAGGCGGTCGACCACTTCCAGTGCCGCCGCTGGCCCTTGCGCCATCGACAGCGCCACGGCGCGGTTCAACTCGATCACCGGTGAAGGTGTCTGGCGCAGCAGCACCTGGTAGAGCGCGTGGATGCGGTTCCAATCGGTGTCTTCGGGACGTGCGGCGCGGGCATGACAGGCCGCTAGCGCCGCCTGGAGGGCATAAGGGCCGGCCGCGCCACCCAGGCGCTCGGCGGTGGCAAGGGCGGCCAGGCCACGCTGGATCAACAGGCGGTCCCAGCGCGAGCGGTCCTGCTCGAGCAGCAGGATCGGCGTGCCGTCGGCCGCGGTACGTGCCGAGGCGCGCGAGGCCTGCAGCTCCATCAGGGCGACCAGGCCGTGCACCTCGCTCTCCAGCGGCATCAGGCCGGCCAGCACGCGGCCCAGACGCAGGGCTTCGTCGCACAGTGCCGGCCGCATCCAGTCGCCACCGGCGGTGGCGGCGTAGCCTTCGTTGAACACCAGGTACACCACGCGCAGCACCGCGGCCAGCCGCGCCTGCAAGTCCTCGCCGCGCGGCACTTCGTAGACCACGGCGGGATCGGCCAGCGCGCGCTTGGCGCGCACGATGCGTTGCGCGATGGTGGCCTCGGGCAGCAGGAAGGCGCGGGCGATCTCGTCGGTGGAAAGGCCGCCAAGCAGGCGCAATGTCAGCGCCACCTGGGCCTCGGGCGAGAGCACTGGATGGCAAGCGGTGAAGACCAGCCGCAGCAGGTCGTCGCCGATGTCGTCGTCGAGGGCGGCGAACATGCGCGCTTCCTGCTCGTCGTAGACGTCATCGAGGTCGTGGCTGATGGCTTCGTGCTTTTTCTCCACCAGCACGCGGTGGCGGATGCGGTCGATGGCTCGGTTCCGCGCGGTGGTCATCAACCATGCGCCGGGTTTGTCCGGCACGCCATCGCGCGGCCACTGCTCCAGCGCGGCCACCAGGGCATCCTGGGCCAGCTCCTCGGCGGTGCCGACATCGCGCAACACGCGGACCAAGGCGGCGATGATGCGTGGCGCCTCCATGCGCCACACAGCATCGATCGTCGCGTGGACATCACGGGCCAAAAAGTTCTTCCGGCTCGTATAGCTGGCGGATTTCCACGGTGGCCCATTCCTTGCCAGGGAACGGGTAACCCTCGGCCCAGGCGATCGCACCGGCGATGGAGGCCGCGCGGACGATCCAGAAACCGGCGACCAGCTCCTTCACCTCGGCGAACGGCCCGTCGATCACCTGCGGTTTGCCGCCGGTGAACTTCACGCGCTTGCCGCTGCGGCTGGACTTCAGGCCCTCGCCCGCAAGCAGATGCCCTGCGTCCTGGCCGCGGCGGTTGGCGTCGGCCATTTTTGCCAGCACCTCCTTCGGCGGTACGAAGTCGGCCTCGGCGGCCTCGGTGGAGAGCAGCATGACGGCGTAGCGTCGCCCTTCGCCCGGGGCGGCTGGATCGCCGAACCCTGGAAGGCCGCCTGGGCAGCCGAGGTCACGTATTTCGATCTCGGCGTTGCCGTGAGCGTCCTCAATGGGCCATTGCTTGAGCCATTCGGCGGCCGTGTCCATGTCGGGCATGTCGATCAGGCTGATGCCTGCGATTACCTCGCGCGCCTCGGCGAAAGGCCCGTCGGTGACCACGGCCTTGCCGTCCTTGAAAGTGACGCGCACGGCCTGGCTGCTGGGCTTCAAGCCCTCGCCTGCGTAGACCCTGCCCTCCGCTTCCAACGCAGCGAAGTGGTCCCCCATGGCCTGCACCAATGCAGGCCAGGGCTTTACACCGGCTTCGGAGTCGGCATCGCCACGCCGGAACAGAACGATCTTCATGGCCTACACCGTCTCGCCGCCGTTGATCATCCATTCGATGCCATAGCGGTCGGTCAACATGCCAAAGCGCTTGGCCCAGAAGGTTTCCTGAAGCGGCATGGTAACGCTGCCACCGTCGGCCAATCCGTTGAAGACGCGCTCGGCCTTCTCAAGATCGGTGAAGTTGAGCGCGAGCGAAAACCCATGGCTGCCGTTGTTCGGCATCGACGGATGGGCGTCGGAGGCCATCAAGGTCTGGCCTTCAAACACCAGCCGCCCGTGCATCACCAGGTTCTTTGCGTCCGCCGACAGTTCTTCACCCCCGGGGCCATCGCCGTAGCGCGACATCATCACGATGTCGCCGCCCAGGATGCGCTGGTAGTGGTTGATGGCCTCTTCGCAGGTGCCGCTATAGAAGACGTACGGGGCAAGCTTCATGGTTTTTCCTTGGAGATGATGGTGGGAGGAGGCAATCAGTGGCGGGACGCGAGTTCGGCGCGCTGGCGGTCTTCCTGCGCGCGCAGATCAGGGGTCATGACCTCGGCGAAATCCTCCATTTCGAACACCCGGCGGATTTCCAGCTCCGTGCCGCCGTCCATCGGCGCCCGCTTCACCCATTCGATGGCTTCGTCGAGCGAGCGCGCCTGGATCAACCAGAAGCCGGCCAGCAATTCCTTGGTTTCGGCAAAAGGCCCGTCGATCACGCCGCGCTTGCTGCCGTCGAAGCGCACCCGCGCACCCTTGGAACTCGGATGCAAGCCATCGCCGGCGAGCATCACCCCAGCCTTGATCATCTCGTCGTTGAACTTGCCCATGGCCTCGAGCAGCTCGTGGCTGGGCATGACGCCCGCCTCGGATTCCGCCGTGGCCTTTACCAGGATCATGAAACGCATGTCGCTCTCCGTGAGGGCCGCGGCATGGGCCCTCTTCGTCCTTGCGTCGAAGGACGCTAGCGGAAATCGACAGGCTGTCGCAAGAATTTTTCCTGGTTATTTCCTCCGGGCAAAAAAGAAGGGCCTGCCAGGGGAAGCAGGCCCTTCGGCCGTACTACGCTCTGGAGGGGATCAGAAGTCGTAGCTGACGCTGAAACGCGCGTAGCGCGCTTGTTCGCTGTAGGTCCAGGTGCCGTAGAGGTAGTTCGGAGTGTTGGTGCCGTTGGCCGTCTTGTTGGGGTTCTCGAAGATCGGCTTCTGCTCGTTGAACACATTGAACACGTTGGCGGCGAAGGCGAGCTTGCTGTCGCCCCACGCCGGACGGTAGGTCACACCAAGATCCAGCGGATGGATGGTTGGCAGGCTGCCATGGCTACCGGGAGGCGACGGCTGACCATCACACCAGTGGTAGGCATTGCCGTACCCCACGGGGTCCGTGTAGTCCGGACCGTAGGCACCCAGGCAGTTCTTCGGCTGGCCAGTCTGCACCAGCAAGTTGGCAGAAACCTGCCATTCCGGCGCGATCTGGTAGAAGCCGTAGAACTTCAGCACGTGAGTGTGATCGTTGTTCTGGCGACCGTTGGCGTACTGCATGATCGTGCCGTTATCCCAGTCTTCCGACGCCGAGCCACCGAGCTGCAGGAGGTCCGAACGCACCTGTCCCTCGGTATTGCCGTAGCTGCGGGAGAAGGTATAGCTGACCTTGCCGTACCAGTCGCCATCGAACGGATGCTCGATGAAGGCATCCAGGCCGTAGTAGCGTCGCTTGAGGGCCTGGAATCCCATCTCCCTGTTATTGAGGGTCACCTGCTGCGGATTGCCAGCCGTATCGATCAGCACGAACGTGTTTGCGCGACCCGGGTTGATCAGGTAGCAACTGTTGGTCGAGCCCACGTCGATGCCCTGCGCAGCGGCCTTGGCGGTCACCAGGTTCACGTCGCAGAAGTCGTCGATGGCATTGTTGAGCTTGCGGTAGGTGCCCTTCAGGCCCCAGACGTACTTGTCGGTCAGCAGCTTGGTGAATCCCAGGATGTATTCGTCCTGGTTCTCAGCACCAATACCCTTGCCCGTTACCGTACGCGGATCGGGCTGCTGCCCGAAGCTGTTGTTGGCCGACTGCGGAGGGCCGATCTGGGTGAGGCCGGTCGGTACGCCGGTGGGATCGATGCCGGAATAGGTGAAGTAGGTCTGCGTCGCGATATAACCGGCCGCGGCACCCGTTGCCGGGTTGAGCGGCAGGGACAGGTAATAGCGGCCGGCGTTGCCGAACACCTTGAAGCTCGAATCGCCGTTCACATCCCAGCTGAAGCCCAGGCGCGGCGACCATTGCGGCTTGGTCTCGGTAATGAACGCGTCGCCCGAAGGATTGAAGATAGTGAACTGGTCGTTACGGATGCCCGCCTTGACCAGCCAGCGGTCGCTGACCTGCCAGCTGTCTTCCAAGTACTGCGCGCGCTGCGTGGAACGAACGCTCACCGCGTTATTACTAACATTGCGCGAGACGTAGTAGCCCGACTGGCCATTTGGGAAGCTATTGAGCGGAGGCAAATTGCCCGCGGGCGGTGCCGACGGGTCGGAGACGCCGTAGTTCCATGTGTACCCCGGCCCCGTATCGACGGTGCCGATGTCGTTTGCGCGCGAGTTCTGGTTATCGATACCCGCAACGATCGTGTGATCGCCCCAGTGATAGGTGACGTTGACGCGAAGGTTGTTCATCTCGTTGCCACGCCCGGGATTGGCGAGGTTCAGGAGCTGATTGTTCAGGCGCGGCACGCCGCCATTGAGCGCTGGGTTTTGATTCTGCGAATTACCGATATAGGTGAGGTTTTCGTTGTAGGCGCCCGGGACATCGTAGTCGTGTGTCTTGTACTTGCCGTACAAGGCATCGACGGTCAGGTCGTCGGTGATATAGCCGGTGTATTTGATGACGCCGAGGTTGCCACCGGTCTTGGTGGTGTCCACGGGCCCCGTGGCTGCACCGCGCGTGCGCGCCGTGTAATCGTAGGCGTAGTACGTGCCCGAACCTTCGCGCTTGTCGGAAGCACCGGTCAGTTCAATGATATTGCTGTCGGTGATGTTCCAGTCGACTTTGGCGTACCAGCGCGGGTTGTTGTACTGCTGGGTCTGCGCAGGATTGGTCGACCCGAGCGAATTGACTTGGCGCGTCTGGTCCCGCTCGTACTCACCGGCGATGAATAGATACAGCTTGTCCTTGATCAAAGGACCACCGGCATAGGCGCTGACCGTCTCAACCCAGGAGTTGTTCTCGGCGCGCGGAATATACAAGGTGCCTGATGGAGGCTCCGCTGCCGGGTTGGAAGCGTAGAGGCCGGGCCAGCCATTGTTGTAATAGACGTTACTCGTATTCGAACGGGCGAACTCGGGCTCCCACAACACCTGGGCACCGAAATGCCATTCATTGGTGCCGCGCTTGCCCACCTGGTTGATCACGCCACCGTCCGAGCGGCCGTACTGCGCGCTGTAGCCACCCGTATAGACTTCCTGCTGGTCGATAGCGCCGTACGGAAGCGTAATGCCGCCGGCACCGAACAGCGGATCGGTGGTATTGAATCCGTTGATGTAATAAGCGTTTTCCGTGGCGGACGAACCACCAAAGGAAACCAGCTGCTTGCCGGTCGGACCGGTGAAGTTACCCGTGTTGGCAGCCACGCCCGGCGCCAGCTTGGCGATTGCCTCGGCGTTGCGGCCCAGCGGCAGCTTGGCCAGCTGTTCGGAGGTGATCACCGTGCGCGAATCGACGGTGGTGACGTCGATCGCGGGAAGCGAAGCGGCGCTCACCGTCACCGCACCGAGGTTCTGCGCATTCTCGGCCGAGGCCGGGGCTGCGAAGGAAACTTCCGCCGACCCACCCACCGTGAGCTGGATGTTCTTGCGCGAATCAACCACCGCGCCATCGCGGCTGAGGGTCACCGTATAGGAGCCCACCGGGAGCTGCGAGGCCGTGTAGCGCCCCTTGGCATCGACGGTGATCTCGCGGCGCACGCCGCTGTTGCTTTCCAGCAGCACCGTCTCGCTGCCGCCGACGGGTACCGAACCGTAAATCGTGCCTACCGTGGATTGTGCGAATGCCCCGGACGTGGCCCCCATGCCCGCGAGCAGTGCCAGCGCAAGTAATTTCCTGCGCGTATGGATCTTTGTGTTCATGCCTATGCCATCCCCATCATCGTGAGCGCCCCAGAACGGCAAGCCCTTGCACGTGGTCGTCCCTTCGCCACGTGCGGCTGCCAAGAAAAAAGACCAGCCGATTTATTTCGATCTAAATCGTGCTCAGCAGAGGTTTACACAAGTTACAAGGTCGTGTCCAGCGTGCTGCATGGCTGAGTCAAGGATCATCTGGATGGCCAAATGACTGACCCTGACGGACATTGCCACGCCGCATAATCATTGATTTTTCTACGTAAATTTGTGCGGAATTGTAAGTTTTCGTAATGCTGCGCCGCAATATAGCCTCCCATGAGATCGTCCATGGGGCAGCCAGGTTTGCCTCGGCCCGGTCACCACCGGTGGACTTTGCGAAAAACCTGACCACGGGCCTTTCACCCCATTTTCATGCCTCGATCTAAACTTTCCGGAGATTCCTCCCGCCACGAAATCGACCGCCGCCGTTTGTCATTTTTATCAGCCGGCTTCCGCTGTTCCGCGCGTCGGCGATACTTCGGCGTCCACGCGGGGGAAGGCAGGCATGATCGGTTCGAAAAGCTTCGATGGGGTGGTACGACAGGCCGCGGCCCTTATGGCCATGGCACTGGCCACGGCCGGCAGCCACGCCACACCGCTCACCCAGCTCGACCGGAACGGCGCACACGTGGCGGTGGAAACCTATGCCCCGAACGTGGTTCGGGTGACCATCAGTACGGATGAAGCCCTCGCCCGAGCCGCCCCTGGATATGGCATCAACGGGAAGGCCAACGATCATGGCTGGACGCATACGACCGCCGCCGGGGGTGACCGGTTCACATCAAACGCCCTCACGCTGGATATTCCCGCCCAGCCGAAGCCTGGTCCGATGGACACGATGGCGCGTTACTTCGCACCGGAACTTCCCCCCATCGCGTTGAAGGTCACAGGGCCTGGCGGCGACGTGCTGCTTCAGATGACCGGCTGGGAAATGTCGCCGCATGTGGTAGCTGGCGAAAAGACATTTCGCGTGGGCGCCAGCTTCACCGCGCCCACCGACGAGCACTACTACGGCCTGGGCCAGAACCAGGAAGGCACCCTGGATTACCGCGGCCGCACGATCGATTGCAAGCACGACTACGACGCGCCCGCTGGCGAAAGCGTATGCGTGCCGATGCTGGTGACCAACAAGGGCTATGCCCTGCTGTGGGACAACCCGTCGGCCACGCGCATTTCAGCGGGTATCAACGGCCGTACGCTGTGGCAGTCGAACGTGGGTGAGCGGGTGTCGTTCTTCATCATCACCGGCGCGCGCGTGGACGACATCTATGCCGGGTACCGCACGCTCACCGGCGCCACGCCATTGCCTCCGAAAGCCGCCTTCGGCTTCATCCAGAGCAAGGCGCGCTACGAGTCGCAACAGCAGCTGCTCGACGCCGCCGAAGGCTATCGCCAGCGCGGTTACCCCATCGACATCATGGTGCTTGACTGGTTCTACTGGACGAAGATGGGTCAGCTGGACTTCGATCCGGTGGCTTTTCCCGATCCCGCCGCGATGAATGCCCGGCTCCATGCCATGGGCATGCAAAGCATCATCAGCGTATGGCCGCGGTTCGAGAAAACCTCGCGCTACTTCGATGAACTGGCAAGCCGGGGCTGGCTGCTCAAGCACGCCGACGGCACGCCGGTGGACGGCCTGCCCTTTCGCAGCGACCGTGCCGGCGCGCTGATCGACAGCACCAACCCCGACGCACGCGCCTGGTTCTGGGGCAAGATCCGCGACAATATTGCCTCTAAGGGCTTTGACTGGTTCTGGCTGGACGAGACCGAGCCCGACCTCGTGCCCGACGGCTACTACTACTCCATCGGATCGGGCGACCGCTTCCACAACGTGTTCCCGCTATTGCACACCCAGGGCGTGGCCGAGGGCTCGCGGCACGATCGTCCCAACAAGAGGAATTTGATCCTCTCACGCGCCGCGTACATCGGCGCGCAGCGCAACGGCGCCTTGTTCTGGTCGTCCGACATCCAGCCCACCTGGGAAGCGCTCAAGCGCCAGGTGCCTACGGGCCTGGATTTCACGGCATCGGGCCTTGCCTTCTGGGGCAACGACATCGGCGGCTGGCAGTCGCTGCCGGCCCGGCACGTACCCGACCGCAAGCCGCTGCTGGACCCTGCCGACGCCCGCGACGTGGTCGGCGGCTACGACGATTATCCCGAGCTCCTGGCCCGCTGGTTCCAGTACGGCAGCTTCACCCCCACCCTTCGCGTGCATGGCCTGCGCAAGAAAGTGGAAGTGTGGGAATACGGCAAGGGCGCGGAAGGCGTGATGGTAAAATACCTGAAGCTGCGTTACGCGCTGATGCCCTACCTCTACGCCATGGGCCGGCATACGTTTGAAACGGGCGCGCCATTCATGCGCGCGCTGTTCATGGATTTTCCCGACGACCCGAAGGTGGCGAACCTGGGCGATGAATACATGTTCGGCCCGGCCTTCCTTGTGGCCCCGGTGACCGAGCAGGGCGTGGAACATCGTGCGGTGTACCTGCCGGCGGGAAGCGACTGGTACAACTGGTGGACGAATGAGAAATTCCCAGGTGGCCAGACCATCGACGTGTCGGCGCCCATAGACACCATCCCGCTGTTCGTTCGTGCCGGCTCCATCGTGCCGCTGGGCAAACCCATCTTGAGTACCGCCACGAAACAGGACCTGGCCGAGATCCGCGTATTCCCCGGTCAGGACGCCAATTTCACTCTCTATGACGACGACGGCGTCAGCAATGCCTATGAGCACGGCGCCGGCAACACCACGCAACTGCATTGGGACGAAGGCAAGCAGAAGCTCATCGTGCACGGTGGGGTGAAAGTGGATGTTGCTTCGCTTGTGCATGTCGTCGGGAAGTAGGTATCGCCAACAGAAGCCGCGGTCGTCGGCGTCACATTGAAAGGTGTACTGTTCCCTGCGCGGTGGGGCATTTGCGGAGAACAGTCATGTCCGAACACGTCGATCAGCAGCGACGAAAGGTTCTTGGGGCGACAGCCCTGGGGGTGGCGGCGGCAAACCTGGGCTGGACGTCCACCGCCCAGGGACAACCGGGCAAGGCGTCACCCGCGCCGGGAAAGCCGGCTGCTGCCGGAGTCCACACGTCCTTTGCCAGGCAGAAACAAGTCCAGGCGGGCGTGCTTGATGTGTCCTATGCCGAGGACGGTCCCATGGACGGCCCCCCGGTATTGCTGTTGCACGGCTGGCCCTACGACATCCACAGCTACCTCGATGTCGCTCCCATCCTGGCAGCGGCCGGATACCGGGTAATCGTTCCTTCGCTGCGTGGCTACGGCCAGACGCGTTTTCTTTCAGCGGACACGCCCCGCAACGGCCAGCAGGCTGCGTTGGCCACCGATGGCGTGGCCCTGCTGGACGCGCTGAAGATAAAAAAGGCCGTGATCGCCGGCTATGACTGGGGCGCCCGTACCGCCGACATCATGGCCGCTCTCTGGCCGGAGCGATGCAAGGCACTGGTTTCGGTGAGCGGCTACCTGATCGGTAGCCAGGAACTCAATCGGGCCCCGCTGCCACCCAAGGCTGAACTGCAGTGGTGGTATCAGTTCTATTTCGCCACCGAGCGCGGCGAGGCGGGCTACGCGAAGTACACGCACGACTTCGCCCGGCTCATCTGGCAGCTGGCATCGCCCAAGTGGGCGTTTGACGACGCCACCTTCAACCGTTCCGCGGCCTCGCTGGACAACCCCGACCACGTGGCCGTGGCGATCCACAATTATCGGTGGCGGCTGGGCCTGGCCAAGGGCGAGTCCAAATTCGACGAACTGGAAAAGAAGCTGGCCGCCCTCCCCTCCATCGGCGTGCCGACCATCACCATGGAAGGCGATGCCAACGGTGCACCGCATCCGGACCCGGCAAGCTACGCAAAGCGGTTCACCGGCAAATACGAGCATCGCCTGATCCCCGGCGGCATTGGCCACAACCTGCCGCAGGAGGCTCCGGAGGCGTTCGCCAAGGCGGTAGTCGACGTGGATCGGTTCTAAAGGCACACCTGAGGTAGCCCACCATGGCAAAAGGCTCTGACTTACTGGTTGCGGCGCTCCAGAACGAGGGCGTCGAGCGCATCTATGGCATTCCCGGTGAAGAGAA
>Ga0307510_10000591_pt1 | contig 36607 bp, 19 predicted proteins | sample 12_EM_MG_FD_207224 | JGI IMG/M metagenome (GOLD analysis project Ga0307510, IMG submission 207224) | Populus trichocarpa ectomycorrhiza microbial communities from riparian zone in the Pacific Northwest, United States - 12_EM | ecosystem: Host-associated > Plants > Roots > Unclassified | place...
TATTTATTTTATTTAAAATAATTTATGAAATTATATTTTTTTTTTCAATTTCTTTCTCATTCAACTTTTTAATTTGTAAGATTTGTTTCTCATTATTTTAATAAACTTGAAAAAAATAAAACATTAATAAGTTATTTTCCAGCTCATTTTCCATGACATAACCAAACACTGGAAAGTGTTTTCCAACTTATTTTCCATTATACTACCAAACATCAGAAAATAATTCGCTTTCCCGGAATTCATTTTCTTGGAATTCACTTTCCAAAAGGAAACTAATTTCCAGCAAACAAACGGGGCCTAAATGAAAATATGAAAAATAAAGTTGTTATTTAAGTTTTTTTTAATATCTTAATAATTCTAAAACATACACTAGTTACAAACATTTGAATAAGGGTATGTTATGCTTAAAAGACCATAGATAGCACACTTATTGCATTATTTTCAAGAAAATATTATCATGGCTATGTGTTTTTTGTAATTTTATTTTATACATGTCATTAATTATTTAAATTATTTCTAAGTTTATTTATAGGTCATTTATTATAGATCGACCTTCGTCTAAGTTACTATCAAACCTTGAATTAGGAATATTGTATTGGGTCCATGTCGGTCCCTAAAACTTATACTTGTTAACCTAGCCATTTAAAAAAGCTTAAATGAAACTTTATGAAAACTCATTAATGTATTTTTTTAATTTATTTTACAATTAAAATAATCCTGTTAAGTCCATTTCAGTCCCTGAAACTAGAAAACTCATCAATCTCACTGTTTAAAAAGCTTAAATGAAACCTGACAATAACTTGATGAAAACTTGTTGATGCATTTTTTAACTCGTTTTAGAGTAAAAACCATGTGTTAAGTCTAAATAGATCCTTAAAACTAAAAGAATGGTCGACCTCATTATTTAAAAATTTAAAATAAAGAATGTTAAAGAGAGGAATAAATTACAATAAGCACTCTTTGTTACACGAATAATTTTAAGTTTTAATATTCTATGTCCGCTATTTTTATGTACACGAATAATAAAGAATGTTAAAGGGGAAAACCAAAACACGAATCAAAAGGAAAAAATACATTAGGTCTTAACAAGACTCACATTATTTAAAATCATGGTATTGTGTTGCATATCAACAGTTAGGCATAACATAAAGTAAAATAAACTCAAAATGACTGAAATGAAATATAAGACATGAGCCGAAACATCTATTCTAAATAGGGCATAAGTTTTTACCTTAATGAAGGTTATTGCTATTGCTGCAAAAATGGATATTGTTGTTTCTGAATTTAAAGCTTTAAAATGACATAATTTGGAGTTGGCCCTTTGTAAAAGTTTTAAATCTCATTCTCAGCATTCCAAACTCATCTAAACTTGCTTTGTTCTGACTTTTATGACTCCAAATGTAGGCTGAAAATTGAAACAAGATCTAGGCTGCAGCGAAGTTCTGGATAGATTTGGACTTCTCTTTTATATTATGTTTTGAACTTCAAAATGGTATAACTGGGTTTTGGACTCTTCATAAAAGTTTTAAGCCTACATCTTAGCTTTTTAACAAGACAAATAGCACTTGAAGCTAAACTTTTTAGCTCTAGTTAGACCTTAAAAATCAAATAGGGTTCTAGTTTGACTATACTAGATTGCCTCTTCCAAATCAAACATCTCTTGATGTATAATATTTTTGCCCTAGGTTGACTCCCATACTGGGTTTTAAAACTATGGTTTTTATAGCTCGATTTTGAAGCAAATAACAAAGTGATGAAAAGGATGTATTTTGGCTTGATTTGCAACAAGTTGTGCAAACTTTAAGGCTAGGTTTATGGTTGCAATTAATAGCAGAGAGAAAGAGAGAGACTGAGCTTTGGCTTGTGTTTGACGAGATGAAGAAAAAAAATGCGAGGGAGTAAAGAGAAGGGTTGTTTATTTTTTGTTATAGACGTGAGAAAGAGAAGAACGTTGTTGTTTGTTTTTTTATTCTTTTGAAATATTTTATGATATCCCAACTTTTGAAAAATTGCTAACACGAAAATGATAAAAAAAAATGTTAAAAAAATTAAGAAATTGTTAGTTGTGTCAAATGCGTTAAGTTTGTATTTTTTTTCAATTTTAAAACAAAGGAGAAAATGTGATCAAAACGGAGGGTTAAAATCAAATTACAACATAAGATATTAGAGATGAGGGATAAAAACCTAAGATCACCAAAAATAGAAATGACATGGATCACTAAACCAGAGATTCTATGTCAGTTGAAAGTTTATTCTTGAAAGATATCAATTCTTCACAAAACAATAATATATCAACTAACCAAGAGAAGAGAAAGCATTAAAAGAGAACAATAGAATGAAAAAAAAATAGTAATTAATCACACATCGAGAGAGGTTTGTGTTTAGAGATGGTAGAGAAGACAAAAAAATGTATTGTTGATGAGAGACAATAGAGAGTGAGATCGAGTGAAAAAAAAAACCTAAACAAATATACTCTTTATAATAACATAAACTAAAAGATGAGGTTACTTTAATGTTCACCTTCTCTTGTGGCAATACTCACTTGAATAGTGCCATGCTCTTTTCTTTCTTTTTCTTTTTGTTTTTTGCAATAAATAATAAGGTAAGAATATAGATGTTATAATGGAATATTCAATTACCATAAATCATTTCTCTATTGAAAATAATTTAAGTATTTCAATAGAAGGGATCAAAGATGAGGGATATAAACAAAAAAATACTAAAAATAAAAACAATGTGGATCGCTAAATCCAAAATTCTATATTAGTTGAAAGTTTGTTCTTGAAAGAAATCAATCCATTACAAGACAACAACATGTTGACTAGGTGAGAGAAGAGAAAACATTGGGAGAGAGAACATTAGACCGGGAGAGTAGAAATTAGTCACAAATAGAGAGGTTTGTGTTAAAAAATGGTAGTAGAAAACAAGAGAAAGATGATGTTGATGAGAGACGAAAAGGAGTGAGACCAAGTGAGAAGGAACCCTAAAAATATATACTCTATATTATTAACATAAACTAAAAGTGGAGGTGAATTCATTACTCACCTCCTCATCTCCTCATATGGCACTTTCAACTCATTTTTCTTTGGGTTCTTTCTTTAAATTTGTTTTTTTTTTAATTTCATCCTTCAATATTAAGATGATTTTAAATCGAACTTCATAATTTTTTTTGATTTACTTTTTGTTAAGTTACTCTAGTCAAGTTACTCTAGTCTCATAACCCTGGTCATGAGTTTGACAAATTAACATGAGTTGTCCTGAGTTGATCTACTATGCAATCTTCTTGATATTTTTTTTTAAAAAAGATGTTCAACATTTCTCCATCTCAATATTTACAAAAAGGTGTCACCCTAAGGTTTTTTTTTTGTCATACTATGTTTTTAACGATCATTTTTGTTGTCTTTGGACTTTTTAAGTTGATCGAGTTATATCGAGTCAACCCTTCACGGTTTAATTTAAGAATCGAGCTTCATGATTTGTTCTTTATGAGGTTATCATGGTCTCAAAAAAATATCTTGATGTTGGGTTGATGCTCCATTTATTCAAACACAGGTCTAAGAAAAAAAACCCAAACAGTCAACCACTCCTTGTTAACCAAATCGTATGCAATTAAAGAATCAATGCCATCCCTACAGGCTGACAATAAAAGATGTCATCAGCGAAATAAAAAGGGAGATGAAATCATAACCACAATTAGTTTTTATGTTGTATATGTAAAAGCATTAAGTCAATTTCATCCATACCCTGACTTGTTTAATTTAGTTGTAATGAGGCAAATAAATAACATATAATTAAATAGGCATTCTATATATGTAAGTTTCTTTGCTTAGACATTCCCAGGAGAAGTGTATGGTTCAAATTCCTAAGTCTTTATTTTGTGGCTGATTATCCAAAAAACTAATCTCTCTAACGATATTATTGTGTCCTAAAACACAAATTACTATTTATTATAATAGTGAATTACTATATTGTCCCTTGATTATTTTATCTTTTATCTTTGCTTTGAGGGTAAGGTGATCTTTTCACTATAACATAAAATATCTTTTGAGGATTGTGCGAGGTTATTTTGGTAATTGTGTTTTTAAAACACGGTAAAATTACCAATGTAACCCTTAAATAAAATAATAACAAACAAACCATGATGAAATTACAACCAAACCCTCAAAGCTAAGGCTATAAAATTTGAATGGTAAGGGTAATGTAATAATTCTATTATTCAATCAAATATGAAAATACAAAAAAGTCATTGTGCAGAAGACATTTGATTATTTTATTCAAGGTTCACAAACAAACTTATCCTTTAAATAACTCAATCAGAGTTCAACGCAACAGTAACAACAAAACTAACTTCATAATATAATTTGATTATCTTAATACAAGAGTTAATAGAAATTCATAGTTGTGGAGCACTAACTAGACATAAATAAAAAGTACAAATTACAACCAAAAGAGCAGGTTCTGAAGATCTAACAAAAGTGACATGCTAACAAGTTATAAGCATGAAAAGATAAATAATGAGTAGGTGAGTTCAACAACTCAGTGAGTAGATAATGTTTAATATACATACACGAGGTAATACAACAATAAGGTGTGTGTGTGTGTGTGTGTGTGTGTGTGTGTGTATATATGGCTTTAGGTTTCCATAGGAAAGTTTCTCAAATAGATCATAACAATAATATCATAAGGTAAAGCTCATCAGAAAATCAAAACGCAATGAGTATGAGGCTCCGTGTTGTGAGATGATCAGTTCACACAGGTTGGTGACTCCCCCGACCACCTAGAGTTCAGATACGATGTGCACAAAGACTAACATTACCCTGTTAGCATAAGTATTCTGACTCGCATACCATAGGTTCATATCATAATCAAACATATAGATTCATATCTCAAGGTTCAACTCATAACATTAATCAAATGAAGAGCTATCAATTCAGAAATAAATTAAAAAGTATGTATTGGCTCACATCAAGAATTCAGATTTAATAATTGATCATATTTTATCGTAACAAAGATAATAATCAACATATATATTATCAAGAAGCATGATCCAATCCGTATTAACAATTCAAATATTTATACTATTTCTCATGTATATGGAAAATTATCCACTCACTTGACTCAAAAGCGAACATAACTCAAAGGCAAATACCGAAGAAAATCCTAATGATGTCCCGCGGGTAGAATTTCAGGATTATCTGAATACAAAAGGAGACATACTAAAAAACAACTCGAAAAGAACATATAACCTATTTAATACACTTAACTAAGGGTCTAACTTATAACCCTATATGTTTATGAACCAAACTAGTTATTTTTTTCAAAAAAAAAAAATTAAACGGTTTTTCCAAAATTTAATTCATAAGGAAATAAATTATAAAACTTGATAATAATTTCAAACAACCCTTGATTATTCATCAAACCAATCTGAAAAGGCTAATATTACAGCTAGGGACCAATCTTGAATTTTATCATATTTTTAGGGGTTAAATTGGAGGACCAAATTAAAAATATCATAAATTCATGACTATACTGGAATTTTTCCCATGATCCATCCTCAATTTTGTCCAGAATCTCGAATTTTCTCTAGGGACCATTCTAGAATTTTATCAAATTTTTAGGGGTCAAATTGTAATTTTGTCAAATTGGAGGGCCAAACCGAAAATATCAAAAATTCATAACTATACTAGAATTTTAGCCATAATTCATCCTCAATTCTATCCAGAATCTCGAATTATGCTCCAAGGACCATTATGTAATTTTTTCAAAGTTTGGAGACTAAACTGTAATTTTCCCAAATTAAGGGACCAAACTGAAATTTCATCATCTTCAACTTCAACCTCAAACTCAGATTTTTCCATAGATTATTTAAACATTAGTTTCCCAACCTACTGTTTTATCAAAATCTCTAACTCAAATTCATTATTTAAACAAACCATAACTCAAATCATCATCCTTACCTACAATCTTTCAAAATCAACTAAATAACTCATTATCCATAAGAATTAACCTATAATATTCAAATTAATTCACCAATTAAACCCAAAACAAAATCTTCAAAACCCTAATCTTCAACAAAACAGAAAATCAAAGGGAAAAAAAACACATTTATACACATCAAAATATAAATCTTACCATTTAAATTTATTTTCTCTAACTCTCTTCTCCTCCCTTTATCTTCTCCTTTTTTCTCTTCTTTTTCTTCCCCTTTTTCTTCTCTCCCGTTTCTCACTCTCAATTTTAGATCCCTCTTTCCTTTCCTTTTATCCTATTTATACTTATCAAGTTTATTCAATTATTACAATACCCCTTATTTATTTATATCTACTTTAAGCATTCAAGGGCCTTGTTGCCTTTTCCTATTTATTTTTCAAAACATCATAAATTTGTCTCAGCATCCTCTTCCTCTTTAGGTGGCACGTGTGTGGTGGTTCAACATAGTTTAGTCCAAAATTGTTTTTTTCTTTCTTTCTTTTCCTTCTTTTTTGTAATATCCCTATAATTATGGCATATTTTTTTAAAAAAAATAGCAGAGTTTCCCTGTATTTTTAGATATCAAGTTATCAACTTTTCATCCACATTTTTCATTTATCAAATATCACATAAGTCTTATCATCGATGACTTTCTTATCTTATCACAATACCATTCCTCAATAATCAATTCACATACACACATATAAAGTTAGGTAATTTAATATTACACATTATATTTAAATGTAATCAATGAACTACTCTACTAATTACAATTTAATTACATTACACAATCAAGAGTTTTGCAAATAGGAACAATGAAAGAAATCATTAATAAAATAAATACATAATTAAAGAAAAATTCATAATTTAAAATTTTGTTACAACATTGGAATTCCATAAACTATTAAAACATTGAATTTGAAATTTATTTTACATAACAAAATAACAAATCCATTAATTACAAGATGGTTTCCAAAAAAATGTAAAGAACTATTCTACTGCTCAACCTGGTGCAGAAATGTGTCGGAAAGTTTGTTTAACGCATAATTCAATTAGTCTAATAAAACATAATATCAATTAATTCTTTCTTTCCTTTTTATTATAAATGCTCATAAAACCATTAAATTAATTCATCCATCTCACAGCATATCTTAATTAAAACTTTGATATAATACTCAATAAAAAATAATCAAGATATCAATTTTCAAGTAAGAAGAAATTATATTCTAAACGTTACACATTAATAAAAAAACATAATTATTTTTAATACTCATTAACCACGACACTAATTTCACTCATAAAAAATATTTGCATACGCACCCATTCAACAGAACACTAATTTCATTAACCTAGGAATTAGTCTATCAACTTGCCCATTCACTCATATAAAAAATATTTTCATACCCACTCATTCAATAGAGCACTAATTTCATTAATCCAGAAATAAGTTTCTCCTTGTGCTTATTCAACAGGGTACTAATTCCACTAATTTAGGAATTAGTTCATCACATCGCATATTTGTTTTCCTCAAGAAACAATATAAATAATTGTTAATTAATTAACCACAACTCATAAAAATTAAAATAAAAATACAACTTAACCATTAATAAATTCAAGGCTTCACGTATATATCTGATACCTGAGCTCGTGCTGAAGTCTCCTATTGCAGTAACGGTCTGGCAATCTTTCCTACATCCGCATGAACATCACATCATTTCTTCTTCTTCTTTTACAAGAAATCTCTAATTTAACTTTTTTTTTATTCAAGTTCAACTTTTATTATCGTTATTTTCAAATCACAATTCTCCACGAACCTATTTTATATACATTAAATTTCCGATTTCCTTATTTACTCTCCATTTTACCGAGAATAAAAACTAAATAGATAACATAGAAGTTTCTTATTCCAATCATCAATTTAATATTATTTCATTACTTTTCTATCAATTTCCTTTCATTACATCAAAATTCCTAATTTCCTAATTTTCCCTCTCTTGATCGAAATTATTTAATAAATGGAGGGAAAAATTGTATTTTTCTTTCATTCTCTAATTAATCATTTCTTCAATTAACCAATACTAATGCAACCTCGTGCTTATGAATTCATCATTTAACAACATTTATTCACAAATAAATTCCCTAAAATCTCCCATCATTGGCCGACCACCAACTCTATTTAATTATCAACATTTTTACTTTAATTACAACAATTTAATAACTTTTCTCTAGTTTCCACATTATAACCAAAACAAATTACAATAATTTTTATTTTCCTCAAATTTGTTTAAGAACCCTAACAAGTAATTAAATCAATTAAGGACTTTAAGCCATCAAAAATTAGATCAAGACTATTTAGAATGCCTTGCCAAGCAAGTAATTAAACTCTAAACACTTTCCAAATCAAAGCTTCCAACTCCTATTCTTCTTGGCCAAACTTCTTCTCTCCCTCTCTACTCACCCACACTTCCTTCCAATTAATGCCTCATAAGCTTGTTTAATATTCCCTCAAGATATCCTCTTAAGATTTTATGTTTCCCTTAAAATTTTCCACCTCTTTCACATGTAAATGGTAGGTTTTTTTTTTTCTTGTTGCTCGGGCACACATATACACACTTACACACACACACACACAAACTTTTTACCAAATTCCTTCCGTATCCTAAATAGTAAATCTCATATTTTTGGATAAAATTCTTGGATGTCGACCCTACCTATATGAAATTTTTTACTAATAATTCTCGGATCCCAGATTCTGATGAATTCAAATTTCATTAAGTTACATACTGATAATTTTATTAACAGGTAATTCACTCCCAATAAAATTTTATTTACATTTATTTTTTTCGAGTATTTTATGTATTTTATTTTGACACTTCCACAAAACATTTTACTTTGAATTCTCAATCCATCATCATTCTTGTAATTTAATTATCATTTCCCCCATTTTTCATAATATTTTCTTCTATTATCATCAAAGATTTTACTCAGGGTTTTACATCTTTTTTCTTGGATTGCGTGTTGGCCATACAATAAATCATACCTACCCTTCAATTTATTTACTTTCACTTGATTCAGTTTTTCTTCTCGTATTTGTAATTGTTTAATTTACATTTATTATTTCTAATTAAATTTTATTTTTGATTTCATCCCTTGTCATTTGATTTTTTAATTTGTTTTCAAATCTAGTCGTTATTCTTTAAATTGCTATTTGTTTTGTTTTGAATCATTTTCCTTGATTGATATGTTTTTTTTTATTTTCAATTCCACCCCTAGGTATTCATTTTCATTTAATTTTTATGACAGATTTGGTCCTAATTCTTTTAATTACTATTTGTTTTTTTTTTATCATTTTCTTAATGTATTTATTTTTTTACAATTTCATCCATAAACATTTAATTTCATTTAATTTTTAAGTTGAATTTAGTTCTAATCCCTTTAATTGCTATTTCTTTTTTTTTTTTCTTTTTATTTATTTATTTGTTTCTCAATTTCATCCCTTAATATTTGTTTGATTAAGAATCTTGCTTTTTTGTTTTTTCAGGTTTGTCTTTAATGGAGTCACTCTGGTCTCATGACTCGGGTAATGGATATGAAGGATTACCCCCAAGTCGACTTCCGTCTTTTTTAAAGTATTTTTTCGCTTTTCTATTTATAGGGTCATCCCATTTTTTGTCCTAGGTCATGTGTTTGATTTTCTTACTCAAGTTGGTTGCCGGGTTCGCTAGAGGCTTTTTTTGTTATTTTTTTTGTTTATTTGACGAGTTTTTAAAATTTATATTTTTAAATTGGCTTATAATAAACCTCTTGATAGGACCTGGATCCAGGTTTTTATAGGTTATAAGCTTTTTAAGATTTGATCATGTTTAAGATATTTGTCCGGGTTTGCTTGGTTTTTACAGATGTTTTTAATTTTACCCCTTATGATTTTTTTAATCTTTAAAATTTAGTCTTTATTCTTTTAATTAATATTAATTTTATTTGGGATTATTTTTTTTATTTTTTTCATTAAATTGCATCCTCCTTAGCTTTTTTTCTATCAGATTTTACCTCAATTCTTTTTGTTGCTTTTGCAGGATCTTTTATTAATATTTTTCTACCAATCTCATTCTTCAAAATTAAATTGGTTGATAATTATGCTTCTTGATTGAATTTGGGTCAAAACTTTCACGGGATACGAGTTTCAAAGATTATACTATGTTTTTGTTGCTTTTGCTGGTTTTTTTATTAGTATTTTTCTACCAATCTCATCTTTCAAAATTAAATTGGTTGATAATTATGCTTTTTAATTGAATATGGATAAAAGATTTCACAGTGATGCACGGGCAACATATCTATTATTTAATTATTTTTGTTCCTGTAATTAGATGACTTCCTTGAACTGAAAAAATTTTGTTTTATAATTTTGGTGAATTATTGTAACTATTTTGGGGTATGATTCTTTAGCAGTATGGTACTTGTAGTGGAAAATAAACCAGAGATTGTTCTCTTATATTATGATTCTAAAGCTTACTTGAATATTTTAGTTGCTACTATTTAAATAAGTGTAAAATTGTGTGGAATGATGTTGCCACTATCAATATCATTTTTTGATTACTAGTTTATTTGTCCGCGCTCCACCGCGGGCTAAACTTTGTTCTTAAGAACATAAAAAATATCAAGAGCGCGGAAATTTTTTTGCAATGCTATAAATCTGAGCAAGAGGATAAATCTTTAAATCTCTTATCTTAGATCTTTGCCTAGTGCAAGTTTCTAATAAAATATATAAGAGAAACCTAGATGACTATTTTTTATTTAAAAAAACTAATGTTGGACAATAAAATCATTTAAAAAAAAATAATAAGGCAAAAAATAAAAGAGAATGTCAAGCCATGTAAACTTTTTAAACTAATAACCTGGGATATTAGATTGGAAATACAATACATAAAAAAGTAATGAAACTTAATTCCCAACAAATCTAACATTGAATGATGAATTATCACTATTATTATTCTAACTACTATTACTAACACCACTATTACAACTATCACAACTACTACCACCATCACCACCACCACTACTACCAATACCATCACCACTGCAATTACTACCAATATTACCCCCCATCACCACCACTATTGAAATAACAAAAATCATAAACTTGTTATTAGTATGACTTGCTATTGTGAGGAGAGCTGGTCAGGGGGCTGGCGGTTGTTTAAAAGAGATGAGAAGAAGATGAAAAATAATGGGAGCTAGGTTTTTTTTTTTTGTTTATATGATACTATATTGTGTTTTGAAAATAAAATTATTTTTAGTTATTATTTCAAATATAATATCAGTCTTGTAAATGAATATATATTTTTGTTGACCTTTTTTTCTAGCGTCAACTTCTAAGAATGTAAAGTTTTATCTGCTTTTAAATTTCAGATTGTAAAGTGAAAAAATGACCAAACTAAAGGATGCTTAGAGTAATTTACCAAAAAAAAAATGATTGAGAATTGAGTTTCATAACTTGTTTAATTTTCTTTTTATAGGGTTATTATGGTCTAAAAAAATCCTAATATTAGGTTGATGCTTGATTTTACAAAAAGAAATTTTATTTTATTTTTTTGTAGGTGCTCTTTGAGGTCCTTAATTTTTTTTTTCATTTTCATCCTTCAACATCGCATTGATTGGAGATTGGATTTCATAATTTATCTCAATTTGCTTTTGATGCGGTTATTGCAATCTCAAAATAATATTTTTTAAAGTGTGGTAACGATTGCTTTTTAAAGTGTTTTTTACTCAAAAATGCATTAAAATAATATTTTTATTTTATTTAAAAAAAATTATTTTAATATCAGTATATTAAAACGATCTGAAAACACAAAAAAATTAATTTAAAAAATATAAAAAATATAATTTTTTTTAAACACTTTTAAATATAAAAACAAACAAGTTTAAAAAGAGGAGGATTGAAAACAAACTCGACTACCCCTTTCGCTTACTGCCATTGAAATTCTCCCAAATAAATCAAACAAGGCTTTGCATCCAATATAGGCACGGGTGATAGGTATTTTTCTTTTCTTCAATTCTTATAGACATTACAACCTTAAGAACGAACCATGACTCGGGTGGCAGTCATGATAGAGGTAGAGGGACAACACCAGGTTCAGCCTCCTATCTATCTGGACTTCGATGACCTTAAGTTTTGGATGAAATGAAATTCCTTGGATTTGGCTACTATTTAGGGTTTTATTTTAGTCTATTTATGATCAATTTATTTCAACCATAACTAGATAGGTTCTCTGGTTTATATTTTTTTTTTTATCACGCGAGTATTTAAAAATCATTTTGGCAAAATAATCTACGAATGGTAAAAGGTGTTAATCAATTTTAATACATATTTGGTATTATGATTCTATTTTTTAAAATGTTTTTTTATTTAAAAATATATTAAAATAATATTTTTTTAATTTTTAATATCAACACATAAAATTATTAAAAAATATTTTTAAAAAATATATAAAAACAAAAGCAACTTCACTCCTAAACATAATATTATATACACTTAACTTAAACTTATTACTATATGCAAATTACACAATTGATTTGGATGACCGGACATGAAAATCTTGTTTGAATGACAAATTAACATCTTGTTTGGCATGTAATCCATCCGTGTTTTTGAAAATTTATTTTTTAACTTTAAATTATTTTTTTAATAATTTTTTATTATTTTGATTTGTTGATATCAAAAATAAATTTAAAAAAATAAAAAAATTATTATTTTAATATATTTTTAAATAAAAATATTTTTAAAAAACAACCTCCTTCAAACCCTAAAAACTTAATTAATATATAATATTAAAATAACTCAATTAGAAATATAAGGACATGTTGGAAAAATACCCATCATATGACAATAAATCAAGCCATTAACCCGAGGGTTAATAAAAAATAATTTATTCTAAAAGCGTATTAAACAAAGACCAATTTAATTAGTATCAGTTTGACATGATTTATAAAAAAGTAACTCTTGACTTTAAGTTTTAATTTAAGAGTTCTTTTTATTTAGAAATAGCTTATAATAAAAACAGGTTAAAAATAATTCAACTTGGAAGTATACCAGGTAAAAATGAATCAAATCCAGTTTTTTTTAAGAAAAAGATATAGTATAAATTATTAAAATTTATTTTTAATTAAATATATTTATAAATCAAAACATATTAGAAATTTTTATAAATAAAAGTTAAAAACACTTTAACAAAACATATTTATGAATTCTGCACAAGTCAAAACTAAAAAAAATAAATTAAATCAATTTATAAAATTCATATCAAATGTAACTTCAATTAACTTTGACACAGCCAAGCAAATTAAAGGAAAACCCCAAATAAATCATGGTTTAGTAATAGGAGCTTGAGATTAAGGAGTTTGCTTTTCTGTTGTTTTAGATTCGAGCCCTGTGATTGCTAATATAATAGCCACCGGAGACTTACATGTTCATTAACTTCAGAACTCATGGGATTAATTGAGATGCATACAAGCTGATCCAAACACCCACATTAATAATAATAATAATAATAATATAAGAAATCCCCGAAGGAATATTTTTATTCCAAACAGAAACGACCCTAGTCCGAGCTGAGTTGATAAAAAAGTAAAACAATAGACAGGTGGCATCCATAAGTCGTCATCACTTTTTTGTTGCCTTGTCAATTAATAATTAAACTAGAGTAAATTATAACCTAGTCTTTTTAGTTTTATTAAACTAACAATTTAGTCCTTCTAGTTTTAAAAGTAATTGATCAGTCATTTGACTATGTTTGACTTCAAGCTAGGATGTAGGAAAGGAAAACGGTGCCAAACTCGGTATTTCCAGTGTTTGTTTTTAAAATAGCTATTTTTATTATGGTTTAATTTTTTTTTTAAATATAGTTATGTGTGGTTAGTTAAATTTAGATACGTGTTTGGTAAAAATTGTGGTTGATGTTTATGTGCAGTAAAAAACATATATAAAATGTTTGGTTGTGGTTGCTTTTCAAAAGTGTTTTTTACTTGGAAATACATCAAAATAATTTTTTTTATTTTTAAAAATTATTTTTTATATCAGCGAATCAAAATGATCTGAAAATACAAAAAAAAAATAATTTGAAGTAAAGAAAAATAAAAAGTTTTAAAATTTTAAAAAAAGTGCTTTTGAAACGCAAAAATAAACAGAGTTTTACGAAACTCAGTTAAAAAACGTGTAAAAACTGCTTCATAAAAACTGCGTTTCAAACTCAATTTTTTGATGAATCCCACAGTATAAAATGTAGTTTAGTGTATTATCAAATACCTAATTGTGTTTTTTACACCGCAAACACAAAAACTAAGACTAAACAAAAACACTAGAGGTACAAAGAGTCATATGTTTTCAAAAAATAATTTCTCATATTTAACAAGTTTTGCAAAAAATAGTCAATATAAAATCACTTATAATCGAACTATAACAATCATCATGCTCCAACATTTTACGAGGAATGCATCAAAAAACTAATTAAAAAAATACTTTTTAGCATTTTATATCTAAATAAAAAAAACATAGCAAAATTTATATTTAAAGAACTCAAAACCAAAATATATTTGTCATATAATTATAATTATTATTCCTCGTAATATCTAATATAATCTTGTGTTGATTTTAATTTTAATTTGTTTGTATTTTTATTTAATATTTGAAAAAGATTAGATATTAAACACTTGATAACTTCCATCTACATATCATTTTATAGAAAATTATTTTCCAAATAAAGATTAATTAATCAAGGGATATATTAATTACTTGTTAAAATAAAGGGACTAATTATCTGTGTTTCAAGAGTTTAGTGACTATGTTAAATTCACCTCTCAAACTCCAACTGTTATAACCAAAAAGATAAACAGCATCACCATCTTCGACACAACGCAAACACACAGATCTCTATCTCAATCATTGCTTCTTTCCTTTCTTTTCTCTTCAACACCAGCCCTAAAATCCTCCAAATGACTCCAATTACGTCGGAGAATGGTGTCGATGGCGACGACGAGCGAGAAGAAGAAGAGGAAGATGATGATGATGAAGAAGAAGAAGAAGAAGAAGAAGAAGAGGAGGAGGAGGAGGAACCAAGACTCAAGTACCAAAGAATGGGAGGTAGCATACCTTCTCTTTTATCCAATGATGCGGCGTCGTGTATTGCTGTAGCCGAACGCATGATTGCACTCGGCACTCTAGACGGCACCGTTCACATCCTCGATTTCCTCGGCAACCAGGTCAGACCTCACTCCCGCCCTCTCTCCCTTGCTCTCTCTCGATTATTCATTAATTCTCAAATTTTTGCGTTTCAGGTTAAGGAATTTGCGGCGCATACAGCGGCGGTTAATGATCTTAGCTTTGATATAGAAGGAGAATATATAGGAAGTTGTTCAGACGATGGCACTGTTGTAATTAATAGTCTTTTCACCGACGAGAAAGTTTTGAAGTTTGAATATCATCGGCCGATGAAGGCAATTGCTTTAGACCCTGAATATTCTAGAAAAATGTCTAAAAGATTTGTTGCTGGTGGTTTAGCTGGTCAATTGTATTTTAACTCCAAGAAATGGCTAGGTTACCGTGACCAGGTATGTACTAGAATGGGTATGGTGTAGGTGCTTGAGTTCCCGGATTTTGTTATTGAATGCTGTAAATTATTTTGTTTGATTAGGTTTTGCACTCTGGGGAAGGTCCGATACATGCTGTGAAGTGGAGAACGAGTCTCATTGCGTGGGCTAATGATGCGGGTGTGAAAGTTTATGATGCTGCTAATGATCGAAGAATAACTTTTATTGAAAGACCGCGAGGGAGTCCGCGTCCGGAGCTTTTGCTCCCGCATTTAGTTTGGCAGGTTAGTTAAAGAGTTGATCCCATCATTTGATTGAATAGCTTCAACTGTCATTTTTGTCATTGTTATTAGATTTTTTAATGTTGCTGTCTTTGAAATCTATGGCTTTGTAACATTCCATCACGTTCAGGATGATACTCTCTTGGTTATTGGGTGGGGAATGTCTGTAAAAATAGCATCGATAAGAGCAAATCAGCAAAAGGGAGCTAATGGGACATATAGGGATGTTCCGGTGTCTAGTATGAACCAGGTGGATATTGTGGCTTCTTTTCAAACCAGCTATTATATTTCAGGAATTGCTCCATTTGGTGATTCTTTGGTTGTTCTAGCTTATATTCCTGTGGAAGAAGATGGAGAGAAGGAATTCAGTAGCACCATTTCATCAAGACTGGTATCTTCTCTTTCATACTATCCGGACTTTGTTGAAATATAAACTTTTGACCTGCCTCTTGCTACTTTTGAAGTTAATCTGATTTGAATTGAAAATGAATTTTTATATATATTTATTATGAAATTAGGTGTTCACCTGTTCAGTGCCATGATAACAGGAAAAACATTTATTAGAGGAGTAAATTCGAAGTTAGTATTCTATTTGTTGAAAATGCTAGCAATAGCCCTTTTTTATGTCATAGAATTCTTTTCTTCCATGGGCTCAAGGGTTATGCTCTTTTTGGATCCTTCCTTTTTTCTTCTGAAAAATATTTGTTTTCAGGAAGAGACTTATTGTGTTTTCTACAGATATTTTATCACTTGAACAAGTTTTTTTTTTTTTTGAATTGATCTTGTTCTCCTCTGCTCCTAACGTTTGCTTTTCTGTGCCTGTCTCCATTTTTGTTACATTTCATTTATGTTTTCAGCATGCTTATGATTGGATGTTGATTAAAACATGGTTCTTCTCAGTGTGATCGAGCTGCTTTCTGCCAATATTTTTATTTTTAAAAGATGAAAACATGCTTGCAAGTCTCTTTAGTGGAAATAAATAGATACTGTAGTTGCTGAATTATCTATTTTAATCAGGGCAATGCACAGAGACCAGAAGTACGAGTAGTTACATGGAATAATGATGAACTTGCAACAGATGCCCTACCTGTGCATGGTTTTGAGCATTACAAGGCGAAAGACTATTCCCTTGCGCATGCTCCTTTCTCAGGTTAACATGTTGGATTATTTGAAATTCATGGTCTTTTGGACTTGAGAACTACATTTAAATAGCTTGATACTTTTTCCATGTGAATACAGGTAGCAGCTATGCTGGTGGTCAATGGGCTGCTGGTGATGAACCATTATACTATATCGTTTCCCCGAAGGATGTGGTGATTGCAAAGCCTAGGTTATTATTGATTCTTACTTGTATTTTAGCTTTTAAATAGAGTCGTTTTATTTCTTTGCTTGCATTATGAACTCCCCGATATTGGTGGTTCGGATGATGTTCTGAATTAATTTTAGAGCACCTTCTAGTTTGAAGCTTGAAACATTATTTTTTTTAAAAAGGGCTGCTTGAAGAATAATTCTCTTCTCTAATGTATCAACACTGTTTAAGTGCCTACTTCGTTCATTTAACACTGCAAACTCAGTCACCCCTCCAAGTTGACACCTTATGACATGAGAACTTCAAAAGCACGAACTTATCATGGACATTATGTATTAAGCATCTGATTTTGCATGTATCAAAACAATTAAAGTTTTACATCTCTCCCCTGTTCACCAGCCTGGGCATGCACTTGTTTATGTATTCTCTATTGGTTTTCCAGAGAAATTAATGTAGTGGGCATGCGTTTGTTTATGTATTCTCCATTGGTTTTCCAGAGAAATTAATGTATTTATCTCTGTTAGGGATGCTGAAGATCATATTGCGTGGCTTCTAGAACATGGTTGGCATGAAAAAGCGTTGGCAGCAGTTGAAGCAGGCCAGGGTAGGAGTGAACTCGTTGATGAGGTATTTTGGTTTGTTTATCTGGTATACAGCTTTAAAAGATGCAGAGGTGTGCCATGTCTCGCACAACAACTGCAACATTGAACTTCTGTTATACTTAAATAATGACAATGTTCTGTCTGAACATGATTGTTGAGGAACATGTTTTTGCTACAGTAAAGAAGCTAAATTTTTTCCAGGTTCCTTTTCGTTAAGTATTCCTTTATGAATTAGTAATTTCTGCATATAATTTGGTGTTTCTTTTTAAAAATACTGCTCCCCCCCCCCCCACTCCTTTTCTCCCTTGTCAGCGTACAAATGATCAAATGAGTTTTGTTTCATTTATCTAGTATATAAAGACTTAAGCATTGTTGTGCTCCTGTCTTACTCATCCAATTCTTTTCCTCAATGTGTTATTTCAATTTATGGCTATGAAGTTTCATGCTGCAGTTACATATAATGATCATTTTCCATTTTAGCAAAAAAGAAAAAGTATGCTTAAGTGGTCCTCCTTTGAGATCCATGTTATTTTAAATTAAGTAACGGCTTAACTTTTTATGCTATAACCACAGGTGGGATCCAGATATCTTGATCATTTGATCGTGGAAAGGAAATATGCTGAAGCTGCATCTTTGTGTTCCAAATTGCTGCGAGGGTCTGCTCCAGCATGGGAAAGGTAAGAAAAGCAACTATTTTGATATCTTCTCTGCATTCCTTGTTAATACTGACCAGATGCTTTCTTTTGCAGATGGGTTTTCCATTTTGCTCATTTGCGTCAGCTTCCTGTGTTGGTCCCTTACATGCCAACAGAAAACCCTAGACTTCGTGATACTGCTTATGAGGTTAGCGGATTGAAAATGTTTTCATGCAGTTTTCCTTTCATAACTTTTCTATTGTAGTGGCTCATGATCAAGGCATCTTGTTTGTTTTTGATTCACAGGTTGCTCTTGTAGCTCTGGCAACAAATCCATCTTTTCATAAAGATCTCTTGTCAACTGTTAAATCTTGGCCACCTTTGATTTATTCTGCATTGCCTGTTATATCTGCTATAGAACCTCAGCTAAATACTTCTTCTATGACGGATGCACTCAAGGAGGTTAGTCAAAGAACTGGTGTGTGCTGTTTGATTTCTGAAATTTGATGGCACATGTCACTAATCGGAACTCCTTTCTATATCAGGCACTAGCAGAGTTATATGTAATTGATGGGCAATATGAGAAAGCCTTTTCACTTTTTGCTGATGTGAGTATTTTCTGGTACACCATGTTCAAGTGAATCTGCACACAAAGAAAAGCACTGTTTGTTTAAAATGATTCAGGAAACAAGTTGCTGTATTAATTTTATTTGACATATCTTTCTTATTTGTTTTCGTTGTTGGTTTTTACCTTTCAGCTCATGAAGCCAGAGATATTTGATTTCATTGAAAAGCACAGCTTACATGATACCATACGTGAAAAGGTATGACTGCAGGATAAGGTGAAATAGTTGTATGTTAGTTGCCTTTTTGTGGTTTTCTTTCTCTTTTGCCATTGTTACTTAAGATCAGATTTGTATCTCCATTTGAAATGTTAAGTTTCAACCGAAATTTGGTCTTTGAAAACAACATTTTAGATATTTGCTATTTTCCAGTAGTTCTGCTGACATTTAGACACTCTCACGAATATGTATTGCAAGTAAATTGACCTCAAAGGATCCCCAGTATTGATATTTGGAATCTGAAATTTCATGCTTTGTGCATATTATTGCAAAATATAGATGGTTTTTCTTTTTGCTTCAAGGTTCTGTACTATTTAGGCAGTTCCATTTCATCATATGATTGGCCCACTCTTAATTCTGTTGCTTGTGCTTGTTCAATTACAGGTTGTCCAACTGATGTTGCTTGATTGCAAACGCACAGTTCCTCTATTGATCCAGAACAAAGACTTAATTTCTCCACCTGAAGTTGTCTCGCAACTGTTGACTGCCAGCAATAAGTGTGATTCAAGATATTTCCTACACTTGTATCTTCATGCATTATTTGAAGCAAATCCACATGCAGGAAAGGATTTTCATGATATGCAAGTATGGAGAAGGCTGACTACATATTTTTTTTCTCTGTTTCTTTTTCTATCTACAATTTGTTAAATTCACGGGCAGTTCCTTCTGTAAAGGTTTTGGTTTCCTTTGCTAGTAGTAGTAGATAAGGACATAATTACACTGTGACCTGGAGTGTCAAAATTGAAGTGACATGAACATAGATTTACTTTTACTCTCATTAAAGTGGTTTTTACATCCAACATGCCAAGAAAATGTGTTTTGGATGCCATGGATGCATGTAAGCTGCACACACCCATTTTCACAATATCATTGCTGTCTTAGCTGTTTTTGTCAACTAATTTGAATTTACCTGCCATCATGATCAAGTCACTCATCTAAAAGGAGCCACTTGTTATGCCTATTGTTTCGAAGCTTCAGTTTAGTAAAGGTTATATTTTATTCTTTCTACTATAAGATCCATTTTTAACTGCTGAGAGGAACCATAACCGGGGTTTCTCCCCAATGATCCATCCTGTTCACCTTGCTGACAATTATTTTGGTCGCAAGCTGCTCAATAGCTCATGTCTGGTTTTTGCCTGTGTGCATGTCTCTGCAGTCTTCAATATATAATGATTGCTGTGAGCTTTATTTTCATTGAGACAGGTAGAGCTTTATGCAGATTATGATCTGAAAATGCTACTACCTTTTCTCCGGAGCAGCCAACATTACACCCTTGAGAAGGTTTGAACAGTCAATAAATGGTCAATTATGACGTTTCAAGTCAATGTATGTCAACTCTTCCTTCAGTAATTCACTAATGAATTGATCAGTTGAACTCTTACATCTCAGGCATATGACATTTGTGTCAAAAGAGATCTTTTAAGAGAGCAAGTCTTCATACTTGGAAGAATGGGAAACTCAAAAAAGGCGCTAGCTATCATCATAAATAAATTAGGGGACATTGAAGAGGTATTTATCATATTTGGTTGAAACCATCAGATTTATTTTTTATTTATTTTTATGTTGGGAGTATTGGCAGAAATAAGAAAAGTTTTATTGTGGGTGCAGGCTGTTGAATTTGTAACCATGCAGCATGATGATGAGCTATGGGAAGAATTAATTAAGCAATGTCTTCACAAACCTGAAATGGTACATTTTGGACTCGTTCTACTGATTGCTGTTCTTCTTCAAACATCCTGTGATTCAACATATCCATATGTTCATTGAGTTTCCTTCTCTTTTCTGCAACATGGCAGGTGGGGGTATTGTTGGAGCACACTGTTGGCAATCTTGATCCTTTATACATTGTAAATATGGTGCCCAATGGCTTGGAAATACCCCGGTTAGTATGTCTGATAACTTGTTTTGTTTAATTCCTTATTAATCCTCCCCTGTTCTTAAATGAAGGTTTTGCAATCTAGTTGTTTTGAAAAACACAACGACAACATTTAATAATCCAAGGTATTTGAAAGTAATTTATCCATGGCTTAGAATCCATGAGATTAGTTTGCAAATAACCTTGTTAGGAAGAAATAAGAAGGGGTATAATTGAAGTCCGAATTTTTTTTGTCTGAAGTTGGTCACCAAAAACATATTTTACAGTATGTGGGATACATGACTAAACTGCAAACATGTTATTACTGTGTCTCCTAGTGAAAACCGATTCCAATAGACCTTCCTAATAAAATCCAATGTGAAACAGCCCACCCCAAGATTGCCAGTTCTCTTAAGTAGAATTTAAGGAACCACAGTCCTAATCAAATTAGAATACTATCTATTCTCCTTTTTTGGATGCGAAATTCGTTATAATTTAATCAGTGTTACATATGAAGTAGCCTAGATACATTCTAGACCGCAATGTTTTTTTTTTTAGCATTAACCACCAAGCTCTGAGTGACTACCAATAAGTAAGATATACTACTTCCTAGCTTCCTTATAGTCTGTCCTGGTATGGAGATGCTACTTTTTCTGTAAATGCTAATTAGATTATGCTTCAAGATGACATTTTCCCTGAGTTGCAGAAAAGTTGCAAATGTAACTTATGAATTGGTTATTGTTCGTTGTGTAATTTCTTACCTTTATACAATGTTATTTCAGACTTAGGGATCGACTAGTAAAAATTATCACCGATTACAGAACTGAAACATCTCTGAGACATGGGTGCAATGATATTCTTAAGGTATCATGCTTCATGTGCCCTTTCTTTTCATCTAAATAGAGACAATATTTGCTAGTTGTTAACATTCTGATGCTGTTTTGAGACACACAGGCTGATTGTGTAAATCTCTTGGTCAAATACTACAAAGAAGCGAGAAGGGCAATTTGCTTAAGCAACGAAGAAGATGCTCGAGCAAAAAGGGATGGCAGTAGGGATTCACAAGCAGCTGGGAGAACAGCAAGTGCAAGAACCATGGAGGTTAAGTCAAAAACCAGGGGAGAAACAAGATGTTGCATGTGTTTTGATCCCTTCTCTATACGAGATGTATCAGTTGTCGCATTCTTTTGCTGTCATGCTTATCACATGTCTTGTCTTATGGATTCTATGCACACTGTTAGTAGCGGAAAAGGGAGTGGAGCCACTTCTGGGATATCGGAATACGATAGCAATGACGAGGATGAGGAAACCGTTTCTGGTGTTCCTCGGCTGAGATGTATCTTATGTACTACTGCTGCTAGTTGAGATAGTGATTTTTCCTTTTCTCAATATATTTTTTTTTCTCTCGGTGGGTGGTGGGGGGCTGGGGTGTTTTGATGATATTGTGCGAGTCTTAGCTTTCTTTTTTCGAGGCGGTTGTTTCTTGTTTTATTTTCTCTTGTTCATTCATTTATCATATAATGTGGCTGTTCATCAATTTTTCATTTTTGGCTGAGCTTCGTTTGTCAACAGATGTATCATATGGATCACAATTATATCGGAAAAGGTTAAATTATTTTTTTGGCCGTTTTGTGGAGATTTGCTTCTTCCTTTTCCAAGTACATTATTATTATTATTATTATTATTATTATTATTATTATTGAACTTACATACAAAAATGAAATCGGATAAATTCATTTGTTCTTTAAAATTTTATCAGCAATTTTACTCCATCATGTTTGAAAATCCTCAAGTTATGCTTTACTTTTATTGTAATCTGTGAATTGTTGATGAAAGATTCTGTGGGGGTGGCAGGGAAAATTATACCATTAATGCTAAATATTTTTTTTAAAAATATAGAACCTTTTTTAAACTGTTAGATCATATGAATTAAAGAGTGAGATTTATTATTAACTCTACTAATATATTTTTGATTTTTTTTTTCATATTTTATTGATATTTAATACTACTATTTTTATAGAACTAGCAAAGGCCTGTTTTACTCTCTCTCTCTCTCTCTCTCTCTCATTTTAGACAGATCTTGTTGGTGTGATAGCAAAATAAAAAATCAATTAACTAATTTTTCTTAAAACTCTAACCTGATAAGGTGTGATTGACGTTGTTTTTTTTTTATTTTTTTTGGGATGAATCATTGCACGATTTTACTTCTACTGCAGGTTTTAAAAGAAGAGAGAAAAAAAAAAGAGGAATTGTATCCTTGACCTTGGTTAGAATTAGAATTCTGATTTGAGTAGTTCTTATTTTAATCTTCATTTGGGAAATTTTTGTTAAACAGATGATTGGTGTATATTAACTTTGGGTGCTTTTGAAGCATGGCTGTTTTAGCCGGCTGCCTTGTAACACAATCTCCTACCTGTTTCAACATCGCTATTATGGAGAATCATTTTCATTTGGATCTGAAGATCAAGCATTCCAAAATGCTTGTGCCCTGGGATATCTGAGTTCGGAACAAGCTTTGGCAGATTATGCACAGTTGATCACAAATATCAAGAAGAACCCGTCGGCAGAAAACTGCCCAGTTATTGTGGTTGGAGAATCTTATGGTGGGAGTAAGTCAAACTTCAAGGTTAACATTAAAACAATGTTGAATTCTTACTAACCTTTTCCTGATAATTTTTTTGGTGCTTGCCTCGTGGTTTCGTCTAAAATATCCTCATGTTACCATCGGTGCTCTGGCATCGTCGGCTCCACAGATGCATACCATGTTGTGGTGACCAGAGATTTTCAGGTAAGAATTGCTTAGAGTTTAATTTTTTTTTTTTTGGTCTGATCACTTGAAGAACGTAGTTTAATGCTACCCTGGTGGTGCAGGAAACTAGTGAGAGTTGTTACAATACTATAAGAAATTCTTGGTCAGAAATTAATAGAATTGCATCTGAAACCAATGGTCTTGTTTCCCTTGGCAATATCTTCAGTTCTTGCAAGTAATTCACTATAACAGCTTCTTTATTCTTTCAAACTTCAATTTCCCAGCTTTACATGTCCCATGCATAACAAATTGTTTTTGTTTCTGGTCTCTTTCGATGATTAGGCCCTTTGAACTCATCGCAAGAGCTTAAGGACTACCTAGAATTGATGTTTATGATCTCAGCTCAATTCGACAATCCTCCAGATTTTTTTTTCGAAAATATGTGCAATGCCATTGATGGAGCCCCTGAAGGAACCAGTATTCTTGTCAGAACTGCTGCTGGTCTCAATGCCAGTATTTTTGGAAATCAGTCATGTCATGATGTACATCAATTTTAAAAAGGGAAACTAGCATGGCCACGGCAGGTATTCTTAAAGCATAGTGTTCTCTTATGTAAATGGATTCTTCATCACCATGTTCAAGTTTATTAACCATTCAATTTCGATGTCTTCTCTAAAATGCATTAGCTTTTAAGTTACAATAATGTCTTATTTTGGAGGATAATTTCTTGTCGTGAATATGGCCAGTATGTCTTTCAGACACGCACAGAGATTGTAATACCAATGGGGACTGGCGGTAATGATACAATGTTTCAAGCATCTCCTTTTAATCTCACTGAATATACGGAAACATGCATAGAAGTTTTTGGTGGCCATGTAAGTTCCCCTTAATATTTGTTCTTTCTGTCTTTTCTTTTTGGATAAACTCTTTGTTCCTTCTTCCTGTCATTCAGAGAAGAACTATGGCTGATTCAAGATATGCAACCTATTTGGTTTGTTATCTTTACTTTTTCGAAGAGAAAGCTTATGTTCTATTATGCAGGACAAAAATCTGCACTCAGAAATTTTGCAAGCAACATCATCTTCTCCAATGGACTTCGGGATCCATACGGTGCTGGAGGTTAAAGACCATGATTTCCGGATCTCTTTTACTGATGTTAATTTCCTCATATGAACATTTTATTTTTCTACTTCATTAATTTTCTTTCTTGTATTTCCTCGACTTGCAGTGTTTTGGAGGACATATCAGACACTGTTGTTGCTGTACATACCGAACAAGGTACTTCTGTTGATTGAAATCGTTCGAATTCTAAGCTTAGTTTTTCAAGATTCTAAGGTAATTAAGTGCCCATTTCTTGGATCTTGTAACTGCAACACCAAATGATCCTGACTGGTTGGTTGCACAGCGAGACAAAGAGATAAAAATCATTGCCTCTTGGATCGCCGAGTACAATGCTAAACTGGCCACTAGAACTGGCAACAGCATTGGCTAACAGTCTAAATTTTGATTTTTCTTCAAGGGACCAATATATAGATGAACCAACACATTGGAACTGTAATAATACAAATAACAGAATCAAAATTCACAGTTACTTCAAACTCCATGAGTTCTACTGGGACGTTCCTAAACTCAGTTGGCGCAAAACAGTAGCCTAAAACTAGATGCTTTTCTTCTGTTCTTGAAAGTGGAAACTATATTACACGTTCCTAAACTCTGGGACGTTTTGTCTAAGACTTAATTACACGTTGCGTTTCAGTGTTTGCTTTGTTTTTCTTTAATTCTGTTTAGTTGACACGTGTGGCCAAGACACATTAGCTGAGATGTATTCTCTGGAAACTGTGCTGCTAGTATTTAACTTGGCAGAGTAACAAAATGCAAAAAACATGAGAGAATAATGATTGTCTAATGAGGAGGTAGTTAGAAGAGATGCTCATCACGCCTTGTTACTTCTTAATGTTCATTGTCTATTAAGTTGTTGTTCATGAATTTTTGGAAATTCTTCTCTTTCTCTACTGGCTTTTCTGTGTGTGGGAGCTTTACAAATTGATCTTGTATCACATTCTTTCAACAAATCAGCAGACAATCATCTGTTCCCTCTATTTTAATCGACTGCAGAGTTCTAGAGGACATATCAGACAGTGTCGTTGCTTTATATACTGAACAAGGTACTCATTCCGTTTCTTGGAAAGCGTTTGAATTTCGAAGCTAGTTTGATAGAGTAATTTTATTAGCAATTCTTTTGGTAATTAGGAGCCCACTTCTTGGATCTTTATCCTTCCAGTTTGAGCGGTCCTGACTGGCTGGTTGCTTTGCGAGAAAAAGACAAACAAATCTTGCATATTGGCTTGCTGAGTAGTATGCCAAACATGATTAATAACAGCTAGGCCTGGCGATAAAGGTGGCCAAAAAGATATGCGTTTAACTGTTTTGTTTTGTTTTTTTTTCCCCTTAAAAATCCATCGATCACTATGCTAAATTGTGCTTGAATTCTCCGAAGTTTGTAGCGAGAAGATTTATATCTTGGTGATATATGATTAGTCCTTAATGAAAAGTAACCTTTTGCCATAATAATTAATTTGGATAGGTTGTTTAAATTCCAAGTCTTCTTCATCCATATACATAATTGGATATTATTCATTAATCACTGTTCTAATCTGCACAATTATTTATACTATTAGGATTTGGCTCCTAACTGTGATTCCATCTATCCTTTAGCTTCCTGCATTGCTGAGTGCACCATGAGAGGTTGTTATGTTAAGAATCTACAGAAACAGGATTCTGGGTCTTCAATCCAAACGAATTCTCGAATAATTTGTGGGCATATGGACCGAGGAGCCATGAAATTGGCCATCTTTTCATAGACATTGTATAAAGTATATGATTTTTGTATAATAACTTTTTAATCCTTAGAGAATAGTTTTTTGATTTTTTTTTGATTCACGTGGGATGTCCGGGTCAGCTTGCACACACCTCGATTAATCCCCACAGGCCCTGAAGTTAACGACCAGGTAAGCTTTCAGTGACCATTAATATTAGCAATCTTAGAGCTCGAACCTGAGATTACAGGGGGATAAACTTTTTGGTTCAAAGTTCTTACCACTGAGCCACCTATTAGATGATTAATTTTATGATTTTTATGTTTAGATTATAGATGTAATGATGCAAGAAAATCCTAGAATTTTCAATTGTATATCATTATTTAGAATGGAGAATAATATATAATTTGATATTTTTTATATATATCTTTTTTATTATCGGGGAAGAAAACTTATTTTCAAGCGCTTACAGTTTTTTCCATTATAGCAAAAGTTCTTAAGTTTTTAATTGATAGTTAATATGTTATCGAGAAATTAGGAAAAGAGATTGAATTTTTATGGAATGAAAAGTGTAAAGATGAACTTGTTGGTAAAAAAAAAAAAAAATAATAATTCATTAAGACTTATTTGATTATTTTTCTTATTTCTCATATTGGATTTTGAAATAATAATAATTTTATTAAAATATTTTAAAAACATTAAATTGATATAACGGAGGAATTTGATTTTGATTAACACACAAACTAATTAAAACATACCACTAACTATTGAATCAAGAAAAAACATTTTCTCTGAACTAAGAGGTTTGCTTTTTCTATGATCTCAGCTTCGAGTCCTGTGGTTGCTAATATGATGGCAACTGGAAGGTTACATGGTCGTTAACTTTTGGGCCCGTGGAATTAGTCGAGGAGCGCGCAAACTGGCCCGGACACCCACATTAATAATAATAAAAAAAGAAAAAACAATTCCTAGGATAATTGAATAAGGAGATGCTAGAAAGGGTCCCGATTCAAATTCAATCACCCATGGTATACATATTTCGACTCTTTTTTATAAATCTTTTCCCCCAAAAACTTACTATAAAAGAGTAAAAATTGATTTGATGATTAAGAAAACATGTTTTTTTTTCTCAGTTTTCAAATTTTGAAATTAAAAGAAATTCCTGTGAATATATAAATAACGTGATGAGAAAATTTGATTCCAATTAAAACACAAAAAATCACCTCTAACTATTGAATCCAGAAAAATAAAAGTCTCCACGATAATTGAATAAGTTAATATTAGAGATGGTTTATGTTAAATTCAAGTGATAATAATTATTTTTAAAATTATTTTTATTTAAAAATATATTAAAATGAATTTTTTTTATTTTTTAAAATTTATTATTGCTATCATCGTAACAATTCAATCTAAAAACAAATAAAAATTTAATTTAAAACAAAAATAATTAACCTTTTCCAGAAGCCACCAAAACAATCATTTCCTCGTGCAACCATGGTTACAGATGGCGTCCTTCTTTAATGAAAAGCTAAATTGGTCAATATTTATTATTATATATTGTGTATCGAATTGAAGACAACTTGGGTCCTTAGCTCAGTGGTAGAGCATTTGACTGCAGATCAAGAGGTCACCGGTTCGAACCCGGTAGGGCCCTTTTTTCTCTCCCCCTTTTTGATGAAAATGTTTTGAACCCCAATTTAGTCCTTGTATTTGTGTCAATAAATATGTTAAGTCATCCCCTGTAAAATATTTTTATTATCAAATTCACCCCATATTACTAACATCTCTTCAATTCAACCCAATTTAACTAAATTGTAAATAAGCTATGAAGAATTTACCCCGTATAGTAATCTGGTAACTTTCCTTTATTTATTTATTCATTTAATTTTTTGTTCCTTGCAGCCACAAACCTAACGAAACAGCTAGTGCCATATGAACATTTCGATCTTCACATATAGCCTTGGATTACGAGAGAAGTTGATTTTCATCTCTCTAGAATTCATGATAATTATTGTACGCTTGAAAAATAATTATTTGCTGCACATGTGATCCTCATATTTGCTGCACGAGTTTTTGCTGCATATGTTTTTGCTGCACATGTGGTCCTCATATTTGCTGCACATGTGGTCCTCATATTTGCTGTACCTGTTTTTGCTGCACATGTGGCCGTCCTCATATTTGCTGCACATGTTTTTGCTGCACATGTGGTCCTCAATAAAAAAAAGGAAAAGAATTATTTTCTGCACATGTTTTTGCTGAATTCGTAGATATAGTTTGTTTTTATGTTTTAAAAAAAATTTTAAAATTTTTTATTTGTTATAAATTAATATTTTTTAGTATTTTTAGATCATTTTGAAGTGCTGATGTCAAAAATAATTTTTAAAAAATAAAAAAAATATTATTTTAATATATTTCCGAGTGATAATCATTTTAAAAATCAATCACAACTATATTTTCAAACAAGCTCGTGATCCTCATATTTGCTGCACATGTTTTTGCTGCACGTGTGGTCCTCAATTAAAAAGGAAAAGAATTATTTGCTGCACATGTTTTTAAGGTATTAATGCAGTGGAAGAATATCATTTGTAGCTTATCCTTAAATATCTGGATAAGAGGTGCTTGTGTCTTTGGAATGGAATACATTGATTTACAATAAGCTTTATTTATTTTGGACCACACTTGAATTATGAGTGTGGATGTGCTGTAGCTCTTCCAGAAGGACTTGTAGTGCACACAGCCGAATAAAGCCATCATAATTTATGTGATTGACGACGAGAGTTCTTCCATACATATCATATGGTCCACAATTGCTATCATAATTCTTGGAAGAATTATTGATGCCATTCTTCATATGTAATTGAAATTAAAGAATTTATAAAAATCTACCAAATACTTCAACGAAGACTAAATTATTGCTTTAACAATTTTTTTTTATATATAAAAACACCCTTGTATTTATTTGGTGCATTTACAGAAATTAAATAAATTCTCTTATTACCATTATATATATATAACCAAAGAATAATAATTATGCTGCCTTCTATGACATATAACTAGATTTTTAGCATGTGCTACATTATGGTCCAATTAATTTTTTTTTTAAATATTTTTAAAAAGCATTCAAACATTGTTAACGTTTTTCTAATAATAATAAAATTTTAAACCATATACTGGTCAACCTGATATGACTCAATTAACTTGATGAGTCAAAAATCAACACGAATGACAGGTAAAAACATAGTTAGACTAATAAAAATTCAAAAAAACATATATTTTTTTAAAAAATATTGAAATGACCACACATTAGATATACTCGGGTCAACCGGGATTAACCTGTCAAATTTACAATCTGGATCATGATAACCCCAAATAAAGCAAATCGAAACAAATTATGAGTTCAATTCCCAATCAATTCGATTTTGAAAAATTAAATTAAAAAAATAACAAAACAAATGACATGAGTTAACCTACTCATGACTCGGGTCATAAGACCGGAATAACCCCATAGAAAGTAAACAAAAAAAAATGACCCGAGTCAACCCGAGTTAACTTGCCAAAACCGCGACCAAGATCATGAGACTGAGATGACGTCATATATAAAAAATAAAAATAAATTATGATGCTCAACTTTCAATAAACCCAGTGTTGAAGGATGAAATAAAAAAAAAATCAATCTAAAAACAGGACATAATAAAACGAATCAAGTTTTCCTGGCTTAACCCACAAAACACATGACCCGAGTTATGAGACCGAGATAACCTTATAGAAAACAAATTGAAAAAAATCATGAAACATAATTCCTAATCAATCCAATATTAAATGATGAAATTGAAAAAAAATATCAATTAAAAAAAAATCTCGAGTCAACCAGGTTAATCCTCCAAACTCGTGACACGGGTCATGTGACCGAGTTATCCACATAACAAACAAATTAAAATAAATTATGAAGCCCGATCTCTAAAACAACCATCATAAGACTCTTTTCACATAGTGGAACATGTTGACACCAATTTTAACCATTTTGTGGTCGGAATAGGTGTCTATGACGAACTTTCTCTCTTTATGCTGGAATCTGATGAATTCTCTCTCTCTCTCTAAAAAATAAAATTGAAAATGATGAAAATAAAATTTAGCATCAAAATTGATTTTTAGAAAATCTAAGGAACTGATCACCTATTAAGTTAAAAAGATGGAGGACTACACTAAATTTTTTTGATGACATTAGAATCTTCCACCTTTTTTGCTTGTGTTTTTCACTTTGATCCTTTATTTTTCAATTTCATTATCTCTTCAAAAAGGGAAACTGATTGGCTATTAATTTGGGCTTAAAAGGGTTTAATTGTGCAAAACAAAAGATTGAAGATCAAATTAAAAATTTTAAAAGATCACTATTTCAATCCACAATGATTTGTGAGAGAGTGAATAGTAAATAAGTGCACAGTAAAATTACCACCCCTTTTAGTTTCAAAAAATGTTTATTTTTTTCCATCCCGCCCTCTTTTCCATCATTCTTCTTTCATTTTCATTATTTAACATTTGATTGATTTTGAATTTGTTTTTATAAAATGTTTCGGTTTGCTTTCTATTATCATAGTTTCAAACATATATCCTGATATTTGGTTTGTGTTTGATTTTACAAGTATTTTAATTTTATTATTTTATAATTAAATAAAAAAGTTTTTAAAATCAGTGGATTTCATTATTCAGATCATGAATTTAACATGTTAAGACTCAAAACTCGGATCGATCTAATATGTCGGCGTTTCAATATTAAAAAAATATCTTCATTTTATTTTTTTAAAGCCAAACCACGCTTTTTTACTTGTTGTCCGAGTTACCTTTAAACTTGTCAAATCAATTGAGTTATATCAGAGCAACTCTCATATAATTTAATTTTAAACTCGAGATAAAAAAAAATTAAATCAAAAGATTTCAAGTTCTTAAATAAAATATAATAATAATATCAAATAATTTTTTTTATAATCTAAATAATTTTGTTATTTATGTTAAAAAACTTTGATTAGCACGACCAGTAAAATCAGCCGCCGGGTCTGCCTTGCGATAAGTTTAATTCAAAATTTTGTGAAAACAGAGAGAGGAGAAAGGCAAGGAGTAGAGTTCTGGAAAATATATCATATCCTTAATTGAATTCAACCGGCTATATAAATAGCCATTACAAATAACAAAAATAAAACAACTTAATACAATTAATTGCTGCAGAATGGAACTGTCGCTGGAGAATAGGAACCTCTTCATAACTGAAACAATTCCTCTGTATTATTGAATGAAAGTAACTAAAATGCTAATTGAATGAAAATAACTGAAATGCAATTAATCTGTGCCCTTGTCTGCACCCACGTTCAGTGCACCTCTGCCATGCATGCGTTGCATGCATGCATTGAGTGAAGAACGTAACAATCCTGCCCACTCACACTGTCCTTGTCCTCAAGGAAGAAAATGGGGGTAGGACTTGAAAAACCGCCACTCATTTTCTCAAGTGGCATCATCATCTAATGCACCAACCCATTTCACTAACACTTCTGCCTTGGAACGATATTTTCCCTTCTGAATTTCACGCCTGGCCAATATGGAAGCAAGTTGGGGAAGAATGGAAGAATCGTCTGCGAGAGGAGGAAGTTGGGCTGATAGAGGCGTGATTGATCCCAAATGTTTCCGTAACAAACTGACATGGAAAACAATATGAATTTGGCAGTCTTTGGGGAGGTCCAACTGGTATGCCACAATACCGACTTTGCTCAGTATCTGGAATGGTCCATAGAACTGAGGGGAGAGCTTTAAGGAACTTCTGAATGCAACTGTAGTCTGACGATAAGGTTGTAACTTCAAGTATACATAATCATCGACCTCAAATGAAACCTCTCGCCTCCGCTGATTAGCATGGCTCGTCATTCTCTCTTGAGCAAGACGAAGATTTCTACAAAGATCACGTAAGAGGGAGTCCCGGTCTTGGAGGTATTCCTCGACAGCTTGGACCTTGGCAGTTCCTGGAACATAGGTGAGCGGGTGTGGCGGTGGAATTCCATAGACAGCCTCAAAGGGAGTGATTTTGGTTGACGAATGGGTCGACGTATTGTAGCTAAACTCTGCCCAAGGTATCCAGTCCATCCATGTCTTTGGTTGTAGGCCGACAAAGCAGCGAAGGTATTGCTCCAAGATGCGATTGACGACCTCTGTCTGTCCATCGATCTGGGGATGATAGCTGGAACTCATACATAACTGTATCCCTTGTAACTGAAAGAGGGTCTGCCAGAAGGAGCTAATGAAGACCTTATATCTGTCACTCACAATGGAGGTGGGAATACCATGTAAACGAACTATATTTGCCACAAATATCTTAGCAACCGAAGCAGCTGTAAAGGGATGCTTCAGGGGAATAAAGTGAACATACCTACCATAATGACAGAATGACCGTTTGAAATGGGAAGGCCTTCAATGAAATCCATTGAAATATCTGTCTAGATTTGCGTGAGAATAGGTAGGGGCTGAAGCAACCCCGCAGGTTTCATGCAATCTGATTTGCATTGTTGGCAGACCGCACACATTTGCAGGTATTCCTTCACTGTCTGTCGTAGCTTTGGCCAAAAGAAGCTGTGGCTAATCCGAGAAAGGGTCTTATGGAACCCGAAATGTCCCCCCACAGGAGATGAGTGACTATCAGCTAGAATCAACGGAATTAGAGAGGAAGTAGGACTTAGAAAAACTCTATCATTGTGGAACCAAACCCCATCACGTAGGGTCATCAGTTGGGAGGTATTCTTGCTGGTATACGAAGCATAAAAGGGATCCTGTTTCACCTTCATTTGTAGTTGGGGCCACCAATCTGCGTGGGGAACTGAAATGGAGAGGAAGTACACCTCTCCTATACGTGATAAGGAGTCAGCAGCCTGATTCTCAACCCCCTTCTTATACTCAATAGTGTAATCGTATCCCAGAAGCTTGGGAAGCCACCGTGTCTGGGCAGGAGTGGCAATGCGCTGCTCTAGTAAGTACTTAAGGCTTTTATGGTCTGTACGCACGATAAATGGTTTCCCAAGTAGGTAATGTCGCCACTTCCAGATTGCTTTGACAATGGCTAGCATCTCCTTTTCATATGTAGAAAGAGTGAGGGACGTTCCTTTAAGGGCTGCACTAAAATAAGCCACGAGGTGGCTGTTTTGAGTAAGGACGACACCTATTCCCAACCTACTGGCATCACATTCAACTACAAAGGGCTGAGAAAAATCCGGAAGGCATAAGGTGGGTAGAGTCATGAGGGCCTGCTTGAGTTGATTGAATGCTGCCTCCGTTGTGTCAGTCCAATGGAACTTTTCTTTAGTCAAAAGTTTGGTTATAGGAGCTGCCATGCTGCCAAAGTGACGAATGAATTTCCTGTAATATCCGGCTAAGCCTAGGAATCCTCGAACTTCCCTGGCTGTAGTGGGTGTGGGCCAAGCCACCACTGTTTGTATTTTATCGGGGTCTATAGATACGCCATCTTTGTTGATCGAATGCCCCAAATACTTAACCTGTTGAACTCCAAAATGACATTTTGACTCTTTGGCAAACAACTGGTTAGCAACTAAAATTATAAGGACAAGTTGCAAGTGAGTTAGGTGATCTTCCCATGACTTGGAATAAACTAGGATGTAATCGAAGAATACCAAAATAAATTGCCGAATGTAGGGTCGAAAAAGGTCATTCATGAGGCTTTGGAAGGTTGCTGGGGCATTAGTTAGCCCAAAAGGCATGACAATGCACTTATAGTGTCTCTCGTGTGTTCGAAATGCCGTCTTCGGAATATCATCCTCCTTCACACGAATTTGGTGATAGCCCGACCGTAAATCCAATTTTGAAAAGAACTTAGCTCCATGGAGCTCATCTAATAACTCATCAATCACTGGTATATGATACATATCTTTTATGGTGATCTTGTTGAGAGCCCGGTAGTCAATGCAAAATCGTCAAGTGCCATCGTTTTTTTTCACTAACAAAACTGGTGAGGAAAAAGGGCTATTGCTTGGTCGTATGAGTCCCGATTCTAACAGCTCCTTCACCATGCGTTCAATCTCTGCCTTCTGATAGTATGGATATCTGTAAAGGTGCATGCTTACTGGACCTGTGCTAGGCTGGAGTGGAATCTTATGGTCATGTTGGCATTGAGGAGGGAGACTGGGGTTAGGGGTGAAGACCTCTGCAAACTCCTCCAAGAGACATTGGATCGTTGGAGGGTATGTATTTGTTGAAAACATGTTTTTAAGTGGTTGAATTTGAAAGAAGAACCCCACATTTGCAGACCCGAACACTCTTTATTGTGCAGAACCTCAATGCTGGATGCTTCAGCCTCCCGTCCAAGACCCTGCAAAGTATGCCTGACTCCGCCGATTCTGAAGGTCATGGTGAGCTGTTTGTAGTCTGTTTCCACTGGTCCCAGGGTCTCTAACCATTGCACCCCTAAAACGACCTGACAGGCTGCCACAGGCAGAACATAATAATCAGCCGTGATGGTAATTCCCTGGATGGATAACATGATTCCTTGGCAATGGCCTGCACATTCTACTCGTTCCCGATTAGCAACCACCACCTGAAGTTTCCTGTCTTTGACGATCGGCAGGCCAAACCGAGTTGCAATGGCTTGGTCAATGAAATTATGAGTGCTGCCCCCATCTATCAACACTATCAAGCTTTTGTTCTGTAGTTTTCCCAAGACTCGAATTGTTTGGGGATGCTCAGCACCAGTAATAGCATGGAAGGAAATCTCAGGTGTCATCTCTATAAGCTCTGCCTCCAGCTGGTCTTCCTCAGAGTTCTCATCGCAGGGAGAGTCCTTTATCATGAACAATTGTGGCCGTTTACAACGATGGCCTATAGAGTATTTCTCATCACAGTAATAACAAAGTCCCTTCCCTCGTCGTTCCTTAGCTTCCTGATTTGTAATTCTTCGGAACGGAGTAGTTGAAGGTGAGGATTCAATATTTGCTCATTGATTAGGAGATGAGCCTAGAATCCCAGGAGAAGGATTGGAGTGCCCTCTCTGAAATGTCGTTACTGATAGTAAACGATTATTCGAAAAAGGCTTGCGCTGCAATTGGTTGCGCTCTTCTACCAGTCGTGCCACTCCAATTGTGTCTGCCAAGGTTTTGGGTTGTTTAATCTTGACATCTAATCGAATTTCATCCCGTAATCCTGCAATAAAACAACCAATTAGGAATGTTTTGGGGAGGCCATCAACTCTATGGGTGAGCCTTTCAAAGGCTTCCTGGTACACAGCAACAATTGATGTTTGTTTCAATCGGGTTAAAGCTTCAAAGGGATCTTCATATTCGGTTGGACCAAATCTTAGTGAGATGGCCTGTGTAAGTTCATCCCAAGTGAGTGGCCCACGGAACTTTGTTAGCCAACGAAACCATTGTAACGCAATGCCTTCCAGGTGGAATGCAGCTAACTGTACGCGTTGTGCAGCTCTAATGTTCTGAAACTCAAAGTATTGTTCAGCTCTATAAAGCCAACCAATTGGATCTTCTCCGTTGAACTTTGGGAAATGCAGCTTGAGTTGTAGTGGATGTGGGTGATCAAAACTAGCAACAGAAGGGGGGCCGGTTGCTCGATGGGAAGAAGATTCCTGTGCGAATGGGTTGATGTCAGGAGGAACGACTTGCGTACGTTGGGTGGTACGAATGGCCTGTAATTCAGTGAGAATAGTTTGTAAGGCTGCATTGAGTTGATCAAAGCTGGCCTCGTGCCTAACCAAAGTCTCATTGACTTTGTTGCGGAATTCAACATTAGTTTTCCCACGGGTGTCCATGGACCGAAACTGCTCTGATACCAAATGATAAGTTTAATTCAGAATTTTATGAAAACAGAGAGAGGAGAAAGGCAAGGAGTAGAGTTCTGGAAAATATATCATATCCTTAATTGAATTCAACCGGCTATATAAATAGCCATTACAAATAACAAAAATAAAACAACTTA
>Ga0307510_10000592_pt1 | contig 36600 bp, 34 predicted proteins | sample 12_EM_MG_FD_207224 | JGI IMG/M metagenome (GOLD analysis project Ga0307510, IMG submission 207224) | Populus trichocarpa ectomycorrhiza microbial communities from riparian zone in the Pacific Northwest, United States - 12_EM | ecosystem: Host-associated > Plants > Roots > Unclassified | place...
ACGCATCCCAAGAGCAATACCTATTGACAATGGAATAGCACGAGCCTTTTAGACAACCGTTTCCGGATATGCCTCTAGGGACACTGTAAATTTCAACCACAATTTGTTCACCTAAATAATAGAAAGAGTGTTCTGATGAAGCGTTTTCAAGGGCAGGCAGTGCTTGGAAGGGCATGGGACCTTCGCGGGCGCCCCTGTAACTCACCAATTTCTGTACTTAGCTAGGTTGAAAATCGAGACATCAAGTGGCAGTTCTTAGAATTCGAGACCCAACGGTGTATAACCTCAGCGGGGCTCTTGCCCAAAAACACAACACAGCATCAGGGAGCGAAGTACTGATACCACCCTCAGGAAAAGCTTTACCACTGGCACTCCTATTTGAAAACCCCTCCCCCACTAGCAGTCCAAAGGGAAACCCCTCTGAGAGCCCAATGATGTACACCTGCGGCAGTAGCTAAACAAAATTTACTCTGGGAAAATTTATTCGGTGACATCATTGTTCGTTGGTTCCGGACATCCTTCTGCGGGTTTTTAAATCGCATCCACAGCCTCCGACACCTAGCACTAAATTCCGTCACTCGCTGTGCGAGTACTCCGATCTTAATGTAGTGACGTTTGTAAAGTAGGCTGATATTGTAGACAACTAGGGCCCCGGGGGTCTGGCCGGTTTTTGGCTATATGCATTAGCAATCCGTTTTACAAATTTCATGACATCGTGAGTACAGTACTGCACTATGCTAGTAGACCTGCCGGTAGGTACTTTTTGGCGCTAGAGCAGCATAATAGTTTGGCACATTCCTATAGGGGGGCCCGAGGTACGATCTCGGTAACAAAAGAAATGTGTGCTCCTTGGGTTTTCCATCATCAAAATTCCGGTTTCCAATTAGCTATCATACTAGAAACAATTATAACAAGTCCTATCCTCTAAACTTTGGTGACATGAGGGGCACCCAAAAGGGGGTTTAGGATTACGAATTCTCAACGCGCTTTTTCGAACCGGGGGTGATAAGACAGAATCTCTTCTAACAAATCGGTAAACAATGATATTTGAAGGCAGCTGGAAGCAAAGAAACAAATGAGATGATAAGAAAAGGGGCCAAAATGGAGCAGAAAAGGCAAATAAGCTATGATAGCGCTGGTGCTCGAGTACTTAGTTTCCCCGGCTTCTCAGCGATGAATACTCACATATCTAGACCAAAAGTAGAAATTCGCATCGGAGTTCCTGTCATTTTTGCTTACTAAGGAAGTAAAGAACCCCTCCCCTTCAATCCCTATTTTCAGAAGCCCCGACTCAAATCCCTCGCCTTCTTTGCAACACTGCTCCTCTCAACAATCCATCACGGCTCTCTCCTATCCATTTAGCGATCCCACCACTGATCTCCATCCCATCCAGCGTCTCTTGATCTCGTTCTCCCCTCACCGTCGCTATTATGACGAAGTTTATCTACTCCGACTCCGATCTCCCGGCATCCTTGAACACGGGCGCAAAGCAGATCGCTAAGGCGAAAGAGCTCATTCGGTCCCACCTCAATATCCGGGCCACGAAGGCTCGAGGCGTGGATATCCAAGGATTCTTTAGCAGGACCTTGATCGTGACTCTCGAATCTGGCGAGAAGGTTATCGTGCAGCTTCGGGTTGAGCCTCTTGACATCGACATATTCCAACGTGCCCGTCAGGCGCTTGGGGATGTGGTACCCGACATTGCGAAGATCAGGGACGAAGCTCTCGAACGCGAAGAGATTTGGCCATATTACATGTCCTTTATCCCAGGCCGAACGTGGCGGAGAAGTGCTGCGTTCTGTAACCGTGCGCTGAATGTCACATGTGCCAAATCGGTGGGCAGGATCCTCTCCCGTGGCTTCGTCGCCTACGATAGCACCGCCGTCGTCGAGGGAACCATTGTGCCCAGGTTAAGGATGCTTCAATCGGCGATGATCGATGAGGAGAATCGGCCCCGGGCCAATCAAATCAAGCCCTTCCGAGAAGATATTCAGAGGCTCCTCGACAACTCAGATCAGCTCAAGATCCTTCCGCTGTTCATCTCACACGCCGACCTCAACCACGTAAACATCCTGGTTCAGGAGGATGGTGAGGTGTCGGGGATTGTTGATTGGGAACTCTCTTCTGACCTTCCTTTCGGCATGGGGTGTTCCAGAATCCATGACCTCGTCGGGAGGTTCACTGATGGCGAGTTTCATATGCCGGAAGGATTCGAGGAAGGAGAGCGGGGCTTTTGGGAGGCAATCCTCGATGGTATTCCAACGGACGTTCGGCAGGTGCTAGATGCGAACCTCCACGCCGTCCAGACGAGTGTTCATATTGGGACGCTATTGGAAACTCTTGACATCCAATGTGATAGTTTCAATCCGGCCGGACTCAAAGCGCTCCCTAAGTTTCTTACTTATCGAATTCCTGCCCTGAGAGGCCAAGAGCCGCCATATATCGGGTGAGAGATCACGAAACTAAAGTAAAACCAAAGATTATCTGCGTGGAAGAGAGATCGGTAACGGAGGAGAAAGTCACAATCTTGATTCTATCGTCACACTCAGGAGGAAAACTAACGAGCTAAAAGAAAGGAATCGTTCAGGTTTACGTTCCTAACGCGATTTGCCATGTTGAGAGACAGGAAGTTCTTGGAAATAATAAGAAGTATAACTGGTCAAGTGAGAGGATTTTGCCTTTGGGATGAGAAGGAAGTAATGTGGATGAGTCGTCGTGAAGGGGAATAGAGAGTCAATTTATAGACTATATGGTAGATGAGACCTTACGGCTTTATCACATCCTAAATCTGGGAAACAGAGGCTTGATGGGGTTTAAGCAACCGGGACTCTGGAATCGGGGGAATTTTAGACAGACACACCACTTTGGAGTGAGTGTTGGTGTCAAAGTGGAGAAGAGGGAGCTGTGCCAGTGATTTGCATGCAAGCTGCCTTAGAAGGACATGCTCAAGAGCGTAAGATGCGTCGGCGACAATACCTGTACTCGTTTTGGAGTTATACTCGGCGATTCTAAATCACTACTTGTGCTTGACTAAAGCGCGGGCGTAGCCTCCCTCTATTCGGCCCCCATCCACACCCAACAGGGACTCGCATTGGTCGGAACTATTGCAGGACGGGGCTTGAGGCTACGATATCTATGGTACTGTACCGATTATCCGATTGCATCCACCAGGATGAGCTTTTGGTGGCAGCGGCTCCTCGGTCCGGTGTAAACGGGATGCCTGGTTTCAAGAGAGAGAAAAGATATTGACCTTTGGACGAACCCTTCTCTGGATACAACTCTGCCTCAATGGGGTAGAAAGGGAGCATAAGAGAATGGACCATAGGGAAGATAACCCCTCTTCAGACTGCTTGATGATTTGAGAGCCTCATTCGCACAGACCACTGGAACCACTGCCCTTATAGATTTCACGGAATAACGAATAGGAATCTCATACTATCATACTTAAGTAACATTGCTTCACTATATCTCCTTCGATCTGCTGAACTAGAACAAGTAACCTGCCCATTTTGATCGCCCTCATATCATGGAGGGCTTTGATATTAACCCCTATGCCAAACCTGATGAGCACCAACCATGAGACATATTTCGTTCCCAGCACATCAAGCTCAAGAGGTTGGCAGGCCTTGGTTGAGACATCAGGCCAAGAATTGGGGGCCAGTAAGTTACTACAGTGAAACACGCGTTAGCTCTATCATATAACTGACTCTTCTTGGAATTAAAATTGAACCTTCATTGAATAAGTGAAGGATTGCCTCCATGTAAATATTCAATGTAAAAACAATACCATAATAAGTAAACTTTGTTCAAGACTTGAACAACTAACCTTCAGAAATGATTTTTGCCTTATTAAACGATCTAGCCCTAATTACATAAAGCATTACATTTTGCAACACCACTGGTACATGCTTGAGACAATTCACACCATACTTGCTGTACATGAGAGAAACTACTTAAAGGAAAACACCTATGCCAAGTCCACTCCTGCACCACTAATGATAGACCTAACCCAAACACAGTAGGCACTCACTAATCTAACCCATAGCCGTACCTCAACATATTTATATCATAGCTAACACAGCTAACAAGAACAGTACTTTTTTTTTGTAGCAGGTTAGCTGCGAGATAAATCAAGTCGCCATTCCCCAATTCTGATTATACCAGTTGGGATGTTCTCCCTGGAGCATGGTACGGCGGTAGGACATTCCTTCCTCAAAAGCTTGGCTCGAGGCAATAGACTTTGGTTTGCCAATGGTAGATTTCGGGCAGTCCTAGATCTATAGCTACAGTCTATGCTCTCATCATCTAAGAACTCAGGAACTTCAGATGTATAACCATCCCCCTCCACTCAGAGGTATAATAAATAGGAGGACCCACCTGGTGATGTCAGTCTCATGCAATTAGTCATCCAGAGTACTTTTTACAGGGCAGCGTTTCCTACTAAATAAATACCAGCGGGGGAATCACTCTTAGTGCACAGACTCTACTAATACGAAAACTTCCTTTAAAACAAAAAAACGGACCCCCCCCGCCCCCGATATATCCGAAAAGATTACCAGCACAAACGCGACACCCCCGACATGAGTCTCAAGACGGTGGTAGACCCAGAACTAGTTGTTAATTGAACCCACATCTAACTGATAGGTTTTACTCCCGGAAAAAGCATCCTCCCTCACCTTGTAAAACAAGGTGCCCCTAACCCAGTTAGCAGGGAAATAAAATATAAAAAAACAAGATAAAAGCAAGAGAACCCCTACGAAGGACCCCCCCCCCCCTTCAAGATTTGGTTTACCTCAAGACGTTCCCAGCTGTAATTGTGGCTTTTCACGCAAGAGGACCCCACCGCTGGTATCAGTGATTAATGTTTACCATTTTCATTCCTTTAGGGGCCTGTCCATTTCCGCTATACATCGGTCTCTTAATAAATATCACGAAATCCCATCTCTATCCTCAACCACCTGCAAAAAATATCAAAAGACATCAGATATCCGTTCCCCTAGCGATACGACGTGAAAATACCCAATATGTCCAGGAAACAGTTAACCTCCTGTGCAAATTATCAAGAGTCCAGGAGTTCGATTCCTCTCAAAATGAGTTATTATCAAACGGTCCGTCACGTAGGGTATGATAGGAGACTTAAGGAATCCTGCCCCACAGGAACTGGGAGACTGAAGACCTTGGCCCTCCTCAAGAGAGCTGTGATGCAAATCAGACCTGCTATTATAGGAGGTGGTAGAATCCCCCTAAGGGTGAGGTCCTTGATCGGCGGGTATCATAGCAGAACGAAAAAAAAACTAAAGAGGGAAGGAAATATTTAATTTTTCTCTCTAAAAGTTGCTTTGCTCCTTTTGGTTTGGGGGGGCGACAACAAATTCTGAATGCTGTATAGATTCCCTAGTATCAAAACTACTGGGGCGCGTTCGGTTAAGAAGGATAGGCAATTCGGCGAGATTTGGACTCCGGGCACATATTACTTCTGATGCGCTTGACAAACCCAGCCCGGCGTTCGAGCATCAAACAAAGAATTCTGCAGAATGAAGTATCTAATCCCCCCACCTAATTGTAATGGATTTCACCAATTCAAGATATATTGAGATTTTCTTCTTCCCCCACCAACTGGCAACCCGGGTATATCTCAGGAAGAAATAGCCCTTGCCTTTCTACTACCGGTAGCTTAGCCATCATTCTTATAGTAAGGTTACAACGTGAACTATTCTATCTAAAACACCCAAGCACCAATTATGAAGTAAACTACCCCCCAAAGCACCCAATCCCCCCTTCTAATCCCCGCTGCAGAATTGACACTATCAGGTTTTATCCCCTTTGCCTGACGCCCTAGATACCAAGCCCCAATATCCGTAACCTCCCCTTTGCTATTGAGCATCGCCCCGTTAGGCCCTACATTGCTAACATCGCTCCTGAAGCTTCCGAACCAGCTATAGTGGGTAACATAGTCAAGACGGTCAAGATACTTCAGGCTAGTGTTGAAAAAACTCTGAGTAGCGGCACTATCGGGGGAATGGTTAATTGTGATCGGACAACAGGAGTAAGAGAAGGGAGGAAGGTGACAAACAGTGGTTGATCCGCCCACCCAAACTCCGTAACCCATATGGTCTTATTCGGAAAGGCCCCGCGAACCTCGCCAATGTGAGATGCGAGTCCCTCGAAATTCCCGTACCAGTGTATCGGGATGAAATCCACTGAGCATCCATCGCATTCTTTGAAAAAGCTGGAACCGCCGCCCATCTTAATTAGCTGCCATCCGATGAGCTAGTTAAAAGCGATAGAGGGACAAACTCCTTCAACCAGCTCATCCCAGTCGGACCCCCACTAACGGCGGGAGCCCCCAATTCCTTCCCATTCCTCTTCAAAGGCTCTATATCCCTCTTCCACAATTCAGCCGCTCTCGCCGGCAGGATGTTACTCCCGCCCACATCACTCCCCATATCCGGCTCGTTGAAGCCAAGAACCCACTTCACGTTCTCTTGGCCGCGAACGTCCTCGAGGAAAGTATTATTGTGGTCGCCCCAGAGCATCGGTACGAACGAGAGGTTACCCGAGGAGAGCGACGATGTGGGACGGGAGCCGTAGTTATAATACCATGTCAGAGTGGTAGGTGGGGTTATCCATATGCTGTCATCGCTAGGGTGGCCGTTTGCTGTGACATGTACAAGGCCGCGTTTCGAGGATGCGGCTTGCGCTATGATTGGGGTCAGCAAGAGGAGTAGCAGTAGTATGAGGAACATCCTGAGATGAAGGGGGAGGCAACAAGACAGAGAGGAAGGGGCGGGGAAGAGGGTTAAGGGGAGACATACGGGATGGTAAAATGGGATGTTGACAAACATTACTGATTGGCAGCTGGCTTGGTCTCTTGGAATTGCTTGTGAAAGTTGATAACGGGAGGTAGGGCTTGAATCTTGTACCCTTGTACGACGATTCCGGGTACACAAAGGCGCCAGGAACGGATTCAGGCAATCCGCCTCCCGCCAAAAAACTCATATAGTCGAACCTTGTGTTATGTAGTAGAGAATTTCCTACTTTAGAAAAGAGGGGGGGGGATATACCGTAGTAATACAAGTAATAAAAACAAGCCGCTTAGCACCTCCAGCTGAGAGACAAAAAAAAAAGGCACCAGGACTTACTAGGGGAAGCAACTCCAATGACACCGCATCCAGCCGGACTATCGTACGGTATTCGAGTTCCTACGGTATGCCAACGGGCGGGGCGCTGGGGTCTTTTGCCCAGGGCGAGATCCAACGCCCGTAAGCAAACAAAGGAAAAAGTCCTGGTCCAGTGCATATTATCAACCTGGGCCATCAGAATGAAAAGCATCGGATACCCTTCAGGTTCCCGTGCCGCAAGGGCCCATACTTCTCGAGTTAATTAAGTTAACCTATTAAGTTAATTAATATCGACCATTCCCCCGCAGGGCCAAATTAAACTTCGAACCCAGAACTCGAACAAGCGCAATGAAAAAAAAAAAAAACTATTTTTCCCGGGCTGCCCAGCATCACCGCAATTATTAAACCAAACCGTTAGAGAACCCGCCGTCCCGAGAAGCCAAAATCTATCTAACAACACCTCTCCGAGGATTTGTGCCTACCCAGCAGTAAAACATGAATACAAATTGTATTATTCTTAAAAATGCTAACATGAAAAGATCACCTACAGTCACAATAACTGCTCGCCAACCTTCCGTCAAAATACAAGCTATTTCGATCCCATATCAGCCCAAACACCGCTATACAACCAACCCAGTCTAAATTCCCACTAGGGCACTACCTCTGCTCCCAGTTCTTGACAAGCCTGTAAACCTCATCCGTCTCGCTATAACTGGCTGCCCACTCAATCACATCCGCCCCCTCATCATCCTTAGCCTTTAGATCTGCTCCATTCTCTAGAAGCAACTCGATAGCCTTAAGGTCTCCTCTAACAACAGCCCAATGCAAAGGCGTCTGCTCAACACTATTCCGGTCATTGACCTTTGCCCCTCGGTCTATCAAGAGCTTAACCATCCCGATGTTGACTTTCTTGTTTTTCGGCCGCTTCCGTGTTCCCGGCGCGTTCAGGGTTTGCAACGCGCTTTTCATGTCACTTGCGATTACAGCCCAATGGAGAGCTGTTTGCCCATCCTCGTTCTTCGAGTCGAGGTCAACACCTGTGTCTAGGAGCTGGTTCACGATGGGTTCATGGCCTCTCCAAGAGGCGACGAAGAGAGCTGCTGATCGAACTTGGGGATCTGTGAATTTTCGCAGAAGGAAGCTTACAATCGCAGCATGACCGGCGAATGAAGCTTTGTGCAGCAGTGTTGAGCCAAATTTGTCTACTTTTGGCTCTCCCTTCTCCAATAGTACCTTGAGAACTAATTCAAGACCCTCTTCCACCGCCCAATGTAACAACGCTGAAAGGACATATGTAGGATCCGGGTCATTAGGAATGAGTTGGAAGATGCTATCGGCTATCAAGGAAGCAATCATCTTGTTGCTTTTATATTCTGCCCATCGAAGAGCTGTTTTTAAAGTATCGATCGATTGATGTGGGGTTGGTTTAAGCGAATAAAATAAGGCAGCCTTCCCTTCACCCGCACACCAGTTTTCAAATAACAGACGCTTCTTTTGTGGAAGTTCCGGAAAGATACTGGTCGTCGATACTTCTTGGAGATATATTTCAAGTAAAACCTTGATTGCCGATTCGTTCTTTCCGGAGACGGCGTAGTGCAATGGGATCTTTCCATGAGAATTCTTGGCCGCCGGGTCCAAGGGAAGATCTAGTAGCATCAAGAGAAACTCCTCGTCACCAACAGTGGCCGCGAGGTGAAGAGCGGAATTACCCGCTGCATCAGAGGTCTTGACATCCGCTCCCGCGCCAATCAGCAACCTTAAAATCTCACCACACCCTGTTGCTGCAGTATCCAAGAACGCTGTTCTACCCGCGTGGTTTTTCCTATCAAACTTTGCACCCTTTTTTAGCAATAGTCGCACTACCTCTATCTGCGAGGCGACTGCTGCTTCGTGTAAACTCGAATTCCCGGCCATGTTGACAGCTTCCATATCTACTCCACCTTGTAATAAGATTTCAACAACAACGGTGTGTCCATTTTTTGCAGCGAGATGTAGTGAACTGTTACCGGCAGTGTCCATAGAATTAACATCTAGTTCGGTGCCTAGATATATCATTACGATCTCACTATGGCCGAGTGATGCGGCGAGGTGTAAGCCGGAAAGGGAGTCTTGGACGAGTGAGTGAGGAGACATGCCGGATTCAAGAAGCTGATCGACAATATCCGCATCACCAGCGATAATTGCAGCGCACAAAGGTTCCGCGCTAGAATTTATGAGGGTACCTTCGTCATTAGCGGGCGTGGGAGTGGGAGATGCGTTGGGACTGGCTGTCGCCTCCTCTTTAGCTGCTGGAATTGGGTCTGCGGAAGGGATTGGCGGTTGGTGTTGGGCAGAATCTGTGTCCTCTTCTTTGGAAGATTGTGCCTCTGGATTGGGCTCCCCCGAATCTTCTGGACCCGCGCTTTCTGAGCCCGTTGGTTCAATCGGAGTTGGTGTTTCGGCGGGGACAACAGGCGGCACCGCAAATGCCGGAAGTCTAACACCTCCAACCGGCGGAGCACGTGCTGGTGCTGGAAGGGACGGAGGGGGTGTCGGGGGGTGTGGAGGGTCGGACGGTGTGGGTACGACTCCATTAGCCGGCAGAGTTGGAGCCGGAATCGGTACTCTTTCAGCGGCTGGTGGTGGTTCTACAGGCGGGGACGAAACCGGAAGGACAGCAAATGATGGAATCCTTTCCCCGGAAGGCGCCGGGGCCGCCTGAGGAAGGTGGCCATCTCGCAATGGCCTAGGCGCCACCATTGGGACTGAGAACACCGGAGCACGGGCACCCAAAGACGGGGGACCCGTTGATACAGGAGGTGCAGATGCCGGTGGCGGCCCTCCCGCAGGTAATGGAGCCGTTGCGGGTACTGCAAACCTTGGAACACGTACCCCTGCACCTGTAGGTATGGCTGGAGGTACGGGAGTTCTTGCCCGTACAGGAGGCTGTGTGGGAATCTCGGAGGGTTCATAAGGGGGTGGCTCAGACGGTACTGTTGGCACTGCAAACACTGGACCCCTCACTCTTGGTGCTGGGGGGTCCGGTGGCGTCGAAGGTGCGGGGGTAACAGGTGCTACTGAAAAGACTGGGGGTCCTCTCCGCGTCGGAGGTGCTTGACCTAAATTCACCGGTGGTACTGAGAACACTGGGGCTCTGGCTGTGTGAGGAGCTGGTGGGGGTGGGGGTGAGGGAGCCGAACTAACTGTTGGCGGGGTAGGAGTTGTTGTTGGAGGCGTTTCCGGGACCGCGAATACAGGCCCCCTTCTCCCAGCTGGGGGCGGTGGTGGAGCCCTTGTAGGAATGGCTGGGGAGGGAGATGGGGTTGGGACTGGGGGCGGGACTGGTGCCGATGCCGAGATGGGTGGGACTGCAAACACAGGGGCCCTGCGGGCTGCAGGGAGTAACGGCGGAGGAGCAGGTGGCGCAGACGGAGCAGAGAATGCCGGGGCCCTAGCTGCGGGTGGTGTTGGGGTTTCTAGTCTGGAGGGAGGAGCTTGAGGTATGTCCGGAAGCAGTAAGCCAGATGATTGCTGATTCGTATTGTTTCGAGCCTCGGAAAGGTCCGCCAGAGGACGGCCACCTGACGAAGGAACCCCCGCTGGTCGATTCGAATTCAGAAATTCGATAGCCGCTGTATCTCCAAGTAATGCCGCAAAATCCTCGGCCTTTGATCCTGGTCCCTGTACTCTTGCCTTCTTCTCAGCCACATATCCGGCTTCGAACCTCGCTCGTAGTTCCCTGCTCTTATCACCCCGCTTCATGTCTAAGTGAACTTCATTCATCGCCCTGAAAACCGCTATAGTGGGCGCCGAATAGCCTTGCCGTTGGATCCTCTCGATGAGTAGTCTCTCATAGGCCTTGATCAAACGCACATACTCCCTAGATATTTCACGAGAAGGCTTTATTGCGCCTAATAAGGCTTGGCGACGAATCTCGAGCTTATCTTCTAGCTCTTGTAGAAACTCAAGACGAGAACCCGCCCAGCGGAAGGCCTTGACTTCGTTTGTCTTGCCGCGGACATTTATAATATGCTTTTTAACATTATTATCTGCTGCTAGCGCTGCTCCCCTAGCTCCTGAAGTGTGCCTATCCGAGCACCGCATTAGTATTTCCCCGCGGCTAAAGAAGGGAATATATACCCGTCAGCTGTCTTTAATATTTGCATTTTATCGTTGTTCCGGCTAATCCGACTCTGTATATAATTCTGCAAAAATGGGCACACACTTAGCGGCCCCGCAAATAGGATGGATACCTTCTTGCTAGCCGCGTCAGCCATAAGCTTGAGATAGTCATAGATCTTCTTAAAGCTTGGCTCGAATAGTGATACTAGGTCGTCAACAGAGAGATGCATCGTTAACGACACTATGTGAGGCGGTGAGTCGGGAGTATTGGCCCAGGGCACTTGGAAGCGTCAATAATATTACAGAGAAAAAATTGGGGGAATTTGCGGTTCTTACACCGGAATTTGTATGGCTTCTTGCCGTCAAATTTTGGCAGGAACTGAGTGAGTGATTAGCTATGACCCATACCTCTGACGAGAGCAACAATACCTTGTCTATAAAAGTAGCTTTCATCTAAAAACCAGTTAATAAGAAAAGGCTGACCAGGATGTTTCCCCCTTACCTTGTCTAATTGAGCAATAACCTCATCGGCTTCAAGTCCCAACTCCCTAATTGTGCCCTCTAACCTCCTCTCCATTAACTCGACAAATCTCATGCCAACATCACTACTACCGCTCAAAAGGAGATCACATCGTTTTGGAACCAATTTTATCACAGGCATTATGGACCCCACTAAATAGTGACAAATAGTGATCATTTCCTCCTCCATATTGCAAACCGTCAATAACTCCCCATTGGCCACCTTTACACCCTTCGTGCGAGAGAGGTAGTGGGCAAAACACGCTTCTGGTTCGTATAGTAGTTTTGTAGAGGGGTTCTCAGGGGTTGATAGAAGGGCCTCGAAGGGCGAAGAGATAGTATCTGTCCACCATGGAGGTATTGTTATGATTAACTGTATGGGAATCTTTTGTGATGCTTCTATTGCACGTTAGCCATGCATTGAAGACGGGAAGGATGATGGGTACCGGCGCCAAAAGCCAAAGCAACTTTCTTGATTATGTGTGCCTTCATAGCTTTCAAAAAGCCTAGGAGATGTTGCTCGTCGAACTTCTTCTGATCCATCTCCCTATCCAAACTCCAACTCCCGTGGGTGGTAAAGCCGCCATTCTTAACGCTCAACTCATCGAGGATATTCTTCTCCGTGGCCGACCCCAAACTACTCGCTACCTTCCTGAACCATGAAATTAAAAAAAAATATTCCTAAAAAAATTAGCTTAGGAAATATACAAACTTAGCAACCGCTCGCACTTCTCATCCGGCTTGAGTTGGTAACCCCATAATGGCTCGGATAAGCCGTCGATTGCTGGTCTAAATTTCACCGGCACGAGAGCGCATTTCGGATCTTCAGCTCCCGGATAGCCAACTATCACCGTTGGCTGGGTGTTTGTATTCTTATCTCATTAGTTTGGCTTCAACCTTCACACGGTAGTTCTTAAGTCTAGAAAATACTTTTCCCGATAACAGAAACGCGGCAGAAGCGGAGCCTGAACCAAGTGATATTCCAACCTTTGGTAAAATTAGCTTCATTCTCTCACACAGCGCGGGAATGCTTCACTACTCACGAGAATTCTCTGCTCCGGGCCCGTCATTGCTAATGGATTAAATGGCCGACAGGTTGGTAAATCGATTGAAGGGTTGATTGCGAGAGCGGGAACGCAGAACAGGCCCTCTAAGTAGCCTGATATTGAATGGGGGTGAATGAAACCAGGAGTCCTTACTTGCTTTTTTTGAGTGCGGCTGAGAGCCTTTTTTTTGATGCAGTGTGACAGCCTGTGCTACAACGAACGGTTCGACTTAAATACCGGTAAGGTTGTGCCTCTTTTTTGGGTTGAAGTTACTTCTACCACGGTAGCCCCGCCGATCAAAAAATATGGCGAAAGGAAAGATCATCGTGAGTTTCCCAGAGTCCCCAATTGATTACTCTCCTGATACTAAATGAAATCAGTGCGCAATTGACTTCGGTACAACATACTCAGGGGTTGCATATGCCTACTACCAATCGGGCATGGAGGTTGGTTTGCGACATGATCCTTCATTGGAACAAGGGTGCTAATACTTAGAAGCCTTCTGAAGTAGATGTAGAAATCATCGAGGATCACTGGCCCGGACAAGGGAACCAGAGCTCCCAGAAGGTTCCATCGTAAGTTAACCTTGCACCTTAAGAAACGCACGGCTAATTGCTTTAGGGAGTTCAAATTCGACTCCTCGGCGCCTGGTGGGTTCAAGTGGGGATTTCAAGTAGAAAATGACCCCGAGAAAATATCATTTTCGAAATTGTCGGTCTTTATCTCTTAAAACACACTTTTTTTTCTAACCGCGACTAACAATGATAATAGGTACCTGGACCCTACCCAGATTCAATCGGCCCAATCGCTGGCGAAATTCACAGCAAAAATTGGCCGTCTCCCACCAGATAGGACGTTGACTGAGGGAATCACTTTATTCCTCAAGGCTATTTGTGAAGTGGCAGCCGATCGTATGATCGCCGATTGGACCAAAGGTAAATCTGGGAGTCCTAAATAAGAGAGTCCAGTGAATTGATTGCAACAGAATTCGTGGATAAAACCCCAATTGAGTACATCCTGACAGTACCAGCTGTGTGGTCGGACAAGTCCAAGAGCGACACCCTGAAATGCGCTGTTGATGCTGGGTTCTGCTCTGCAGGCGAGGTTTCATTAATCACTGAGCCCGAAGCAGCAGCGGTATACACATTTACGACTGTAAGCGCGCTTCTCGCGTACTCCTATGAGACCGTGTAACTTATAGGATATTATCCAGCTACCCGAATATTCAATTAAGAAGGGGGATATATTCTTGACCTGTGACGCGGGTGGAGGAACTGTGGTGGGTAGAGCTTGATCAACCAATGCCCTCATCACCCTGTACTACAGCTTATCCGACGGCCATAGGATCTAATTACCTACAGAGTCTTGGGCACTAAACCTGTCCTCAAAGTTGAAGAAGCAACCTTAGGCACCGGGGGCCTCTGCGGATCTGTGTACCTAAACCGAAGATTTGAAGACTTCGTCACTAAGAAGATCGGCAAATATCTAGATGCGCTTCCGAGAGTAGCATACGTCGAAGGAATGACGGAGGTGTGTTTTCCATCCCCCAGACAGCCACATTCTAAACCTACAGATCCACCGAGCTTTCAACGAAGAAGTCAAAACGGATTTTGGTCACGGACTTGAAGACGAGAAGGAGTACACCATCGAAGGTTAATTAGCTCCCTATACTTAGGGTTCTATTCAACATTAACATCAAGTACAGTGCCCGCCGGTATCCCGGACAACGAAGAAGCAGGTGTCCGAGACGGCTGCCTGGTTATCAGGCAAAAGGATCTGGAGGAGGTGTTCGACCCGGTCATTGATCGTATTGTCATGCTCATAGCCGAGCAAATCGAAGCTGTTTCCGAGCTGCCGGGCAAAAACAAGGTTTCTGCAATCTTGCTTGTCGGTGGTTTCGGAAGCAGCGAGTATCTGAGGAGGAAAATTGAAGGCAATCCGATATGGGAAGGAACGGATGTTATCCAACCCGTGAATGCGTACCTACATCCCGCGTCGCTTCCGAGACCTACCCGAGACTTACTAACGTTGCGAACGAACGAAGGTGGTCTGCCGTAGTTCGAGGAGCGCTGTTGCGCGGACTACAAGGCGATATAGTTAGCACTCGCAAGATCAGAAACTTCTACGGAATTGAGTACAGGCAGACCTGGGACCCGGAGATTCACGAAGTTGGTGACTTTGCAAACGAAGCTGCGATGCATAAGTATATCCCCAAGCCCATACCCCCCCGTCTGTGAAAAAGTACAAAAACTAATGTCACAACAGACTCTGGAGCGATATAGAACAACGCTTCTTCTGCACCCAGAGAATGAACTGGTATGTCAAGCGAGTAAGTTTGCACTTCCCCAACCCGCTAAACAATAAGCTTACCGACAATCTCTACCAGGGAGACGAGTTCTCTAGCTCGAAGGTAGTCAACTTCCCGTTCTACCGCGCCATCACCGATACCAAGCAACTTCGCTTTACGGAAGAGCTCATCACATATACCAGTAGCGGGGATGCCCCAGACTTTATGGATTCTCGTACCAACCCCCGACTCCCCCCCCCCTCTTTTCCCCGTGGGGTTAACGTGTATTATAGAATGCTCCGTTCTAGCCGGTATCGAGGTAGACCTGACATCCTTTCCGCTGGACACCTGGAAAACGGTACAGGGAGCAGCGGGGTCTTACTACAAGGTTGAGTACGCACTCGAAATGAGCTTTGAAGCGGCGATTTCATTCAAAGTAGTCTGTAAAGGTGAGTTCGAGAGTTCTTTTTTGTGTCGAGAAACGTCAAGGGGTCCGCTGATTGGTCATCCAGGAACTGTGGTTGGAGAGATTGTGGCAGATTATGACAAGAAGTAGATTCATTATGGTGGAAGATAGGCTAATTAACTCATGATGTACACATTTTAGCAAAATCACATACATTCACAATATTCCTCCTAATCGCATGGCCCATTTGCTGTTGTGAACTATTAAAAGTATCATACCGTATTGTTTCCAAAACTCTCAAAGTGATGGGCAATTAATTCCCCTAACCCTATCGAGTGAGCCAACATGAATTAGGATATATCGCTACCAAAGACAGCCTCAAAGTGGTGATCCTAATTATGTATTACTGTACCAAGAAACTCCAGGATTGTATTATATTAATTTACTCGCTACCAAAAGCTATCCAGAAAAACAAACACCAAAAGTTCTAATCCGTGAAAGACTTCTCCGCCCCCGTAGACTTAAATATCAACAACGTCCCATCCCGCTGAATATCCACTGTATAATCCGCAAGCGCCTGGGTTTCAGAAATAACCTCATCTTCTTCCAAATATGTATGTACTAGCTCCTCCTCAATACGTGTCTTGACCGCAGTCTGCAGCGAACGTGCGCCCTGGTCCGGATCATAGCCGTCCGTGGCTACAGCTTTGCAGACGGCGCCGTCGCTCCTGATGTGCAGGAGCACTCTTCCAACCAATTTCCCCGAGGAGAGGTTCACGGGGGTTAAGACTTTGTTTTTCAGTTCGAGGACGTATTTGTGTGCCACCACTGCTTGTTCGCCGAGGGAGAAGGGGAGGAAGGGGAGCACAGAGGAGATTCTACCGGACAGGGGGTTCTATCGGAGGAGGGTCAGTATCCATTTTAGCTCAACGGCCTAGTAAGGGCAAAGGAGGGAAATACTCCGAAAGTATGCTTTAATTGTTGCTTCAGGGTCTTTTCCAACTCGGTCATTAGTCGCACATGTTTCTCTTCATCATCGTTCTTGAAGACACCAGGGTTGTGTTCACAGAAATCGACGATTTTCCGATCTAGCGCGTTTGTCGCTATGATCCAGATCGTCTTTGAACAGTCCACGGCTTCCCGGTTTCTTCGATCGACGTACTTCCCTTCGAGCCAGTTAGCTGTGTGCGTGTTGGCGCAATTAGGACGAGGCGGTTCATACCTTCGTCGAAAGGGATCAGGCAGGCATTCTGAACTTCCCGCGTGGTCTTTTCGAACTCATCCAGGAAGACGATTGCCCGTTTCCCGCTCATTCGTGTTAGGAAATTGTTTAACGGGGAGCCTTGCTGGTATCCCAAATACGGCTGCTTAGGTCCGAATAGATCAGACTCATATTTGATCTCTGTAGAATCGACGCATTCGAGTTCCAGTGTCAGGAGCTGACCAAGGCGCTTTGCCAATTCTGTTTTACCATGACCGCTAGGTCCGGCGAAGACCAATACTAACGGTTTACTGGTCGGTAGGGCAAGATGAGTGAGAAGCTTCTTAATAACGGAGCTTGCAGCTGTCGCTTGTCCGATCATGAAGTATGATATTCCCAACAATTCCGTTGCGTTATGCGCCAGAGCCACCTGGTTTTGACGCGCGGATGCTGGTTTATCCTTGATGGTCTTTTCCAGGAAGTATCTTTGTGAAATATTAGTCGCTCGAGCGAGCGATGGCCAGATATACCGTTCGCACCATTTCTTCTTTGGCTCGTCTATATCCGTTACTACTCGCGGGTCTGGACCTTCCACTGGTGGGTCCTGTAGAAAGGGTGTAAAGAAGGCTTTTGGAATAACACCAGCATCTGCGCCCAAACTAAGTAGTGTGGTGACCATTGCCGTAGTATCCTTGTCAATATTGCGCGTATTTAGAATGGCAAACGCCAGGAGCGGGAATCCATGTATCTTCTCCACGGCATTAGCATCTCCCCCTTGCTTTATCCAGGTCCTGATCAATTTCTCGTCATTGGTCGCGACTGCATAGAAAATTCCCGGGTATCCTGATACCGTTCCGTTAATGCACCGCGCAATAGTGTCCGACCGATAATATGAAAAGTACTGAGTGAGCTTATTATCGTCGAGACCCTGCTGTAGACCAACAACAAGCCTTGATATCGAAAAGCTCAATGTCATACCCTCTTCCGGCCGAAATTGCCCAACGCCACTAGTAACGGGCGGCAGACTAAAATCCCACTCCGGGCAGCTTGGTTCCACAGACCCGTCTTGACTGCCTTGGGCGCCTGATATGTTAATCCGGGGCGAGCCCCAACTCACAAGTTAGCGGGTTTCAAACATACCTTGAACTGAACCTGCGGAAGGTGGATTTGCTTGGGTATCCTTTGCCATGTATGGTGGGGGGTTGGCTTACTCAAGTTACTCCCGAGTGGGCCACTCAAAACAATTGGATTACTCACAATCACGACCACCACCCTTTTCGACGCCATTACGTTTTTCAACGCCGTTACTGTTTTCAACGCCATTACTATTATTATTATTGCGTCGGATATTATTATCCGAGGGTGCTAACGGGTTGTCAGTCTCGGTATCGGGACGGGTAACTGTCGTGTCGACTGGTGAGACGGCCTGTAATCCATCATCAACTACGATGGGCACAAAAAGCTCTGGAGATTCGTTGCTATTTTGCCTGGGGCGCCCTTGGGGGTTCTCTGGAGTGGGGATTTTTGACTTAGGATTGACCTTTGTGTCTGGTGGTCCTAAGAATTGTTAGTTTGTGGAAACCAGAATTGACTAGAGGGGGGGGCATACCGGTAGCAAATACCGTCCCGAGCATATTTATCGCCGCCTCAGTATCGTTTCGACATGCCTACCGGTAACCACTCATCAGTCATTTCCCCTCCAGCAAATAAGGGTAAGCCCACCTTCAGCGCAGCAACAGCCCTATTTCTAGTTACGGAAGTTGTTTGCATAATATGCTGGACCTGGCTCCATCTTGCTCCTCCGGCTAGATACTGTGTAGGATCCATTGCTGAAGAAAAGCTTTCGGATAATAGGGCAGAGTAAATAGGGGCGAGTTCTCGGAATATCGTGAAAATTAGGGAGACGGGAAAGAAGAGGAGTCGAAGGTTTCTTATGGTTAGTACGGCTGAGGGAGCAAAGGCGTTCCTGAGTGCTTAATCATGCTTTTGCTTTTTCCACTGGGGATAGTGCAGATTGGAAAGGAACCCCACCACGCTCAACAATACCCGCCGGCCCCATTGCTGGAGGTACACTTCTCATGCGACGCCCATTCCACCAGCGCCCCGCCCGAACGCACTTTGCCTGATTATTGACCCTAATTGCCAGAATTACTCCCTATCAACCAAGTTATTATAACTGCCCCTTCCCCCAAAAAAGAACTCCCACTGCAGGGCTCAATTTTTCGTGCATTTATTCGCTTGCAGGGGCACTTTTGGGGGTCCTTAGGCTTCAAAGCGGCGGCCGTTAAAGTCCGAGTTTAAGGTATTCCACTTCGCCTCCGGTAACTCCCATGTTCACTCTATGCAAACGGTCCAAGTTAACTTAGGCACTAGCTCAGTGCTCGCGAATTTCAACAAAGTATCCAGACGAGAAAGCCCACAGAATACCAGCAAATCCCGGTCCCCCCTACAAAACATCACACCATCAATGTTTTTTTAATGCCAGCCAAAGATGACATTCGTCTACTAGTAGTTGCCCAGAAAATCTCACCCAACTTCTAAGAAAGAAAACGCTGCCATAAAAAAAATTCAATTCAAAAATATTACCTGAAAATAAACTGGAACCAGGTGAATTTATTAATTCTTTGGAGAAATATTAGGCACAGAAAAACATGATTTGTGCAAAAGCTGATCTCTTGGGGTGTTCTCGGCAGGCAAAGGCCCCTGTGAATTTTCCATCATAGGACGGAGATTTGCCAACGGATTTTAAGCAACCCAGGCTATCTAAATGAATACTTTTTAAAAAAAACAAATCTTTTTACCCCCTTTAACCTGGCAATTTTTTGACTGAGTAACTCTGGAGTCCCAGCTGGTGTTATCATTTATCACTATTGGGGTGAGAGATAAGGGTTGAAACCTTGATGGTACTCGAGTATCAATAGAGAAAGTCTGAGGGTCGTTGATATTGAAAAGGTTGCCCCCTCGCGGGCCTAGCATGCCCAGCTATCATAAAAACTTGACTGTTTCAGACCGCCCTGCACCCAAAGGACACTCGGGCACTTTGCAAAGAGCTCCGTCTACAAGTGACCGCCTGCTGGTGCCAATACACTCAAGTGGAGGTGGCGGAAAGGAGTTTTCCGGAGAATTGCCATGCCGGGGACAACTCCACGAACCAACTCAGCGCCTCTGATCAAGAGCCAGATTCCCCGTTTCGTCACGGCACCACCTGAGAATCTTGCTTAACCAAGGACTTGGAGGGGGAGGAGTTCAGCATCAGTACCTCACCAGTACTCGAGTACTTGGTAAGTTCGTTAAACCTCCCCCGGCTGGTTCGAGGGCCTCCTTTGCAACCCAGGGAACGGTTACACACACACAGTTTCGACCAACAGCTCCTTCTCCCCCTATGCTGATATGCCCTAAGGACTCAATTGTTGCCGTACTACGGTACCGAGCCTCAAAAACGGCAGGGAGCCACAAAGCCAATGAGATTAGCGCTGTAACCCATGCGCCACCAACGGAGCTTTCCTCGCTTGTGAGACCCAATTCCTTCGTCAGGGGGCGTGTTGAATAAAAGCACCACACTAACCTCAGGGTTCATTTGACCGGTAGGCGACATCTTTTTTTATATTATTAAACCCGTGATATAACTATCGGCAAATGCTTTGGATCACATCTCTTAGACGTCACGGCAACGGCAAAGAGCATACGTACCGGTGGAATTGGGCAGCTCAAGCTTCAATTGATAAGGGATAAAAATATAAAACGAATCTTTCACATATAAATCGGGAGAAAAAAGGCCAAAGTGCCTAATATCAGGTAGTATATGAGCCCCTTACCTCAACGATAGCCTAAACCTAGTCAAGCACTGAGCCACGCAACTGCTCAAAAATCTCATCAGGAATTGTATCTCGGGCGTAGGGCAGTACCTCAACTAGATAGCTTCTCCCCGGTCTCCTAAGTGCTCCTAAATGTTGAAGCGATATCAGATACTTATGTTAGAGTCTTTCAAGTTTAGCCTAAGCATGCTTCTACCAATAGCTTAGATTTTCCAACGGAAGGGGATCCCCCGTTTAAGAGAGCTTCACACATATGCTCTCCGGGGTGGGGAGGTTATATAGGATCTGGCCATACTTGCGCACTACTCGAGCACTGTGCCCTACCGTGGTTGATATTATTTTGCTGCTTTTTTTCGATTTTTCATTCATTTCTGGGGGTTGCTGCGTGTCTTTGGGCCCTCTGTCGTAACCTAGCAGTGTCACAAGAATTGCACTTCTTGAAACGAATGAAGGATTTAACGGAAAAAATAAATGAAGGAATATGCAACCAGGGAGAGTGGTTTCTTACACTTGTATCATGGCGCTTCTTTGTTTTGTCAGAGTCAGCTATCAGTATAAATTAAGGTTGCGCCGCACTATTTCTTGGACTTGCATTGTTAGGCGGCCAGCCCTAGCTGCTGCGGGCCTATCGTACCCCGCATTCTCATTCTCGAATGATCTCTTACCCTTCCCCAGCAGTTGTCGATCAGCCCCCCTCTTACGGCAATTTGCCAGACTCCGGGGCGGCGGAGCATCACGAATGAAATCAAGAAGAATTTTGTGCGTGGGTATGATACTGTACCTTTTTATTCCACTCTCCCCTCTGCTTGGCTGGGTAAGGTTAAGGCGGGTACTTTCCATATTAGTTACTGGTAATACGTCAATAAGTTGTTCCCGGCGACGCCGCATAACTCCGCATCTCATGGGCGACTGTGACATACCTCCCACTGCAACTGCGGCCCGGATAAGCGATGTGCTGGCAGCAGTATCGTTGTCTTCAACACCTTGAAGGGCTTTTTGGAGATTAGAAGTACTGGGTATCCCTCGACCACACTACTTTGCCGATGCTGCGAGCTCTGTTACGGATGTTGGACATGGTTAAAGATGAACAAAGCCGGCGTATGGTGCTTATTCACAACTCTGGAAATGGGGCTGGCATTACTGCTTACTTGTTCCTGGGATTGGGGGGCTAAGTAACCTTGCAGTAGGGCTCTTCTCTTTGCGAGATTAAAGATGCCGTATTCTCCTCAATGTTTTTTCAAGGGTTACTTGGGCTCGGTGAAGCTATGGAGTGACATTTATTGGAGTGGGGGGCCGAACTTTGGCGCTTTAACCTGTTTTGATATTCGGAGCGGGGGTCTAGCTAATTATTAGAGACTTTGCGAAAAGAACTCCAGATGTGAGGCAAATGCAGTTACGGTCCAACCAGATTGCTAGGATTTGACTCTGGACGCGAAATCGCAAAGTCCCTAATGTCAAAAAAAAAAAAAAGGTGAAAAGGTAGAGATTTTAATTATTCGAAATTTCCATTCTAACTATTTCTCACCGAACCGATCGCCTAAGCATATACCCAACCCATTCCTCGAAAGGGCTCCTAGAAGCTTCGATAAGTAGCGGCCCGCGCACATTCTCACTCTTCTTCCCTCTAGACCAATCCCCGAACGGCAGCTCGGGCGCCGGCAGTGGGGCCCTCCTAGCCTGCTTAAAACGGGTTTGCGAGTTAATCTTCGACCAATTTCCAAACGGCACCTCAACGTCTGGCCTGGGTGCTCGCCTCGCTTGCTCGAAGAGAGATTCCGACTTTCTCCCCTTTGCCCAATCTCCTCCAGAAGGCCGTTCGATTATTGGGGCCGGCGCGGAGCGAGCCGCTCCGAACAGTTCTTGTTTTTTTTTTCCTTCGTTAGATAGCATGTTTTGTTGTGTGATTGTATATTTCTAAGGGGTTTTTGCGTCTCCCGAGAGATACTTATGGGATATATTTATTTTTCAAATGGAGGAGATCTTGAATCTGGAACTTGGCCTTTCGGGGTGTGACTGTTGTTGTTAACTCGTTAGTCCGGGCAATTTCTGGGTGTGAGACAGTAATTTGAGTCACGAGTGACGGAGGGTGATGACGGGAACGGTACGATAACTACCTTGAGTGTCGACTCGCAAGGGTAAGATAAAGACAGAAGCACTTGAACCAATTGAGAAGGAAAGGAAACGTTGTGGATTGACTGGTTGATTCCCCGTGTGGATGTTTTTCTCTAAGCTAGGACACATGAAGGAGAGCCTTATATGTAAAAAGCCTCCGTGCCCACTATCATGTGAATTTGGCCGCCACCCAAATAGGCTATCCACCATACCAAACTACCCTATTACATACCCTAGGCCACACCGGTACAGTACTGCACATCCCCTCTAGTTTTCCTGTAGGCTGGTGTGAGCACTCCACCATCCTTGACAGGTCTGATATCCAAGTTGAAACATTTGTCACCACTATCGCCCCTAACATACCGTAAGTCGCCCCCCCCGAAACCACGATAATAATCGTATGGCACCATAGCGGCGTATTTCTACATATCACAACTAAAATCCCCACGGTCTTAGGAATCTCAAACCCAACTGCCTTGTTCTTACGATACAAACAGCGCCTGCAACCTAGGCAGCACAGCTCCTTTACATGGTGTATCCGTATAAGCAATCACCAATCCAACGAGTCTTAGCAAGAAGTAAACTTTCGCCGAGCTTAAGCACTGGCCTTCCTGGACGAATACGTTACTGATCGATTTCGTATGGCTAACTGCAGAGTGCTCGAGGCGGAAGCTTCTATCATGGCATGTCTATTTATCATGCACTTGACGAACCGCCATCTGCAGAACCCTATTTTCTCTAATAAAATTCCGTCCGAGTTTCCCTGTGGTGCCACCGCTCTCATCCAACATCGTCGTACATCTTTGTCTCCGCGTGATCTCTGATGCACATGCGCCAATTGACCGAGCTGGAAATCAAGGACGGCTAAGACAATCCTCAGTGAAGAGCACTCTTCGGGGGGGGTTTTTTTTGCTCTAGTAAAACTGGGTACGGCATTGTATTTGGTCGTGCTGCTGTACCGTATAATATCATAATGAGTATTGCTTATCATTCACAAGTCTCGTACTAGCAATGAATGAAGCATAATGCCTGGAAGTCATCAGAGCTTCCACATTTCGTTCTCCTTCTCTCGTCTGCCGGCTACCTCTGGGACTGCATGTGTGAATTGCGATATCAGCTCTAACACTTTAGGTTAGGAGGGCCAGTGCTGTTAAGCTATTCCTATGGGTAATGAAGCTCTTACCTCCTCACACCACACAGTGATCGATATCGGTATTTTTACTTAACCGGACTACTAGCGCAGTACCAGATCGCCACGCTCCTAAGGCAATACCACCGGAATGGAAATTCGGAGACCTCCACTACGTCCAAGGTGGACACGGTTCTGCGCTAATTTTCCACCCCAGATATCGGGATTCCTTTGATAGCTTAATCGCCGAGGCGGAGAAGGTTCCCTCTGCGTTAAATGCACCCTCGCCCCTGGCAGGCAATGCCCTGTCTAGATCACGCAGATGATAACCTTCCAACAACCCCCTCCGAACGATCTCCCCGCCAGATACTCCTGAGCGGTGAGTCCTCCGGCGGGGGCTTAGGTCTCGTTTTGCTCGTGCACATCTTGCGCCTACTCCCGTATGACTCTCCCGGCGCGCTTGGGTCACTGTTGGCAGTGTGCTTCTTATTTGGCTTCGGGTGAGAATCGGCATAGGTGCTGACTCCATGGCCAAATTTACTGACTGCGATGTCTTGTTTCCGGGATTATCCAAGCGTGGGAGGTTAGAATCGGAAGCTTAAGATTCAAACAGGAGTGGATGGGGCTTTGTTCAGTGGGAAGATATTGTATACCAGTGGCGCGTAGGTGATCATGAAGTGTGACTTAGGTAGGTGCCTTTGGAGATTAGTTTGTCAAAGAGGATGTAGACCTTGAGGTTACCTTAGTCTACCCAATGAGATCTATGCGCAACTCATTCGTGGGGTTGTCGGCTTGGAGCTCAAGGGGTGGGCGGCTTGGTTGGCGCACCTAAGGCGGTTGAGGGAGGCGGTTTTTGGGTGATTCGGGGTCAAATTCGTCATGAACTGAGCAGGTGATGGATTAGTGGAGATATTTCGCTTTTTCAATGTATGTATTTTCTCCAACATGATGCTACCCGAACAACACGGGGTGATCTCCCGTTACCACACAACGGGACTCATGCGGCTCGTTGATCACCCGCTGCGGCATCCTCTCCCTTGACTCTACCCCCCCCTGCAAATGCTTCCGCCTCCATCTCGACCGCGTCTGCCATCTCTCCAAGAGTTTTGAACCTCCATTTCCAGCCACTGACCCTTCTCCCATCGATGGTCCCTTCCACCCCTTCCACCCCCAAAACCGCACCCTCGCGATTGATCCACGCGCCGGCCAACCCAGCTTTCTCGGCGGGCACATGATCGTGCCATAGACTTTGCGCAGTTACCAGCACCTCATCTTTCTTCACCCCAAGTCCCGCCGCCTTTTCAAGCATGTACCCGAAGTTTTTCAAATCTGGTTTATAGCTGCCGATTTCCTCGGCCGTACACACCTCGTCGAACGTTCCCGCGCCACCTAGCTTTCCTAGGCTGCCTGCGAAACTGGCTTTGTCGACATTACTGAGGACGATCAGCTTGTAGTGGTTCTTCAGCCGCGTGAGGGCTTCCTTGGTATCAGGGAACGCGGGCCAGGTGGGGACGCTATTTCCGAAGGCCTCGGCTTCGGCGGTGGAGAGTGGGGTTTCTGCGCAGAGCTGCTCGTGAAGGTCGCGGTAGACTCCTGATAGGAGAGTGCTATAAGGGAGGGTTGGAGTTTCTGCTTGTCGCTTAGCCTCGAGGGTCTGGTAGCGCTGGAGGAAGGCAGATTTGGATGTATCAGTTTGTGATGAGGCACGGGAGAGGAGAGGTGATGCCGCAGCGTATATCCCCGATTCACAGTCTATCAGAGTTCCGTAAACATCAAATGAGAGGGCCTTGAAAGATAACAAAGCTTTTTCAGTCATAATTTGCGTTGGTTTTGGCTTGAATTGGTGAGGTTGCTAGAGAATTGAGTGACTGGAGCTCGATCCTGCTTTAAAGGGTCTTTGAAGCGGTTGGAGTGCGGGGTTCTTGACAATATAGGTTAGGGGTAGTTTAACTGTATCCTAGTCTTTATAGTATACGGACTTTCAATACACTGTTGATACGGCTTCTAGCTATAGGTTCTACAAACTCTGCATCATGTCTGAACTATTCACAATTTTCGTCGCGGAATCTGCGGAACCCTTCTAAAGCTCACGGCGGTATTCCAGACAGCGGTTATCCACATGCAGCACAACTTTTCAGGAATGTTTGGGCTTCCTCATCGGGAGCGGTTGCTCAGTAGGTAACAGTCACCGTCCAGCATAGGCGATACCTACTGTAACTAACACGAATTTGGGATCACAAACTGAGAGCTTTTTTTAGATTTTTTTAGAATAGACCCTTATTTGATTGTGTCGAACCGACTCTCAGGCTAAGATAGTGAGATTATGAGATCCTCCTGGACATCTTACAAGCTCCCTAGGATCTTGTCTGCGTGGGTGACAGTGACATTAGGGACTTCATCCTCAACCTGTTTGCCAAAAATTAGTCCGAAGTTCTTCGCAAAAGTTGTGGTTAGGATACTGTAGGTCGTACTTGAAGATTGATAACCTTTCCATCCTCAACAACAGCGACATATCTCTTGGAACGAGTGTTTCCGAGCAATCCGCTAGCATCAAAACCGAGGCCAACCGAATTGGTGAATTCACCTATCCCACAAATATCCGAGATCAGTATTGAATACCCATTACCCAATGAGACTTAGGCAATTGGTATACCTTTGGAATCCGAGAGGAAGTGGACGCTAGAGTCTTTGGCAAGCTTCTCCTTCCAAGCGTTCACAACAAACTGGTGATACGGTTAATAAATCAATCACAATTAGATCAAACTAGGGGATAGGGAATACAAGAAACTTACAATGTCGTTAACGGCAACAATGTAAACAGCACTGATACCCTTCTCCTTGAGCTTATCGTAGTTTTCAACGTATCCAGGAACCTGCGATGAGCAAGGAGCTAGCCGCGTCGAAAATCTTTTGTTAGAACTTCTCCTGCCCGTAGAAACTTATTTGGGACACAGGGGGAAACGAACGAGTGAAGGCTCCTGGAACGCCCACGATAATGTACTTTCCGCTAGAAGGGAAGGAGAGAGTATTGTTGTCCTTCTCAACCCAGAGGCTTCCGGGAGCAGCGGGGATTGATGAGCCGACTGAAATCATGATGAATTGGACGAATTTCTGCGAAAAATCTGAGAAGTGTTTGTTGGTGTTTGTTGCTTCCGAAAATGAAAATGCGGGGTTGTTACGGTACGGTAGCAGCCGATGGTGGGGAGGAGTTTATTGTCCTCCCGGCTCCCTCCTTAATACGTCATAGAGACTTGCAAGGATTAGGTATTTCCCGAGAAGATAAGGGTTATGGTTGCATTTAAATTCTATTGGGTAATATTGGAATTTTCATCCAAAGAGTAATTGAGGGGCTTTACTATTACAAGCACGTTGGATATTTAGATGTATCATGAGAGACTTCTTTGGCTGTGTAGTGATGATCTAGCCTGGCTCGTAAATCCTTAGCTGCTTGGTGCAGGTTGTATGGAATTCGCGGCACAGCACTTGCAAGTTAAGTCCGTCTAATATAATATCGCCGAAGGGAAACCATCCTAGATGCTGCCGTGGACACAGCGGGGGTTCCTCACCAAGAACTTTTTTGTCACAGCTATTTTAATTGAGAGGGTCTAGAAGAAGGGGAAAGAAAAAAACAGTAATTTGCGCTTAAATTTACATCATGAGCCCATAAACCAACCGCTACTAAAAAATGTAGTTTATATACAAATTTTAAGGGAGAGACTGACACAGCTGACTCGTATAGATAAAATTAACTCAATTTTAGAATAATGCAAACACATAGAAAGAAAGTCAAAGGTAAAGGGAACTATGAAGGGGAAGATGGAGTACTTATGCAATTTAACTTGACGTTATAACAGAGGCAGGGCTACCCAAGCTGGGGATTGGTGCTCTAAACGTAGCTAATTCTCCGCAATTTCGCTAGTGGCCATGGCCACGATTTTTTCACCCTTTTCTTCCCCCATAATACCCCGCATGACCTCTATTACCTTGACAGTTAAAGTGACTAATCAAAGGTCTTGGTGATGGGCTCCTTTCACACCAAAAATCGCCCTTGCAAAGGGTTTCTTAGTACCCAAGTTTCTCTAGCAAACCTGGATGGAAACTTTCCAGAAACCCCCTAAGTAGTTATATATATATCTCAAGATTATCCTCTATTTATTTACAGAGTCTTCTGACACTTCCTTCTTATTGTACACCTTCAAGTATATCATATTATAAGTATGATAGGTATATGTAGACCAAATGCAGAAGACCTGGGGGGAAGCACCGTGTTTTAGTTATGGTAAATTATGAAAACCCTCACCCTCCTCCATGCCAGGAGCCCTGGCTCACTGAATAGAAATGTGTACTGGATCCTAGATGCTTCGAGTAATAGACATGCTGATTATGTGTGAATTGAGAACTGCCTTGATCCCGTACGGACTCTCAAAATTGTCTGAGGTCTAGTTAAAATCTGGTAAACTTTACAAGATTACTGTAGATTTTAAAGAATAGCATATCGGGCTCCGAGTGATGCCTTCTGTACTGCCAATAGTACCAGGTGAAAGGGTCTCTTAAAAAAATCACTGGATATAGCTTGGAGATTATCATGGTGCATAAAGCACAGCCTGAGGGTTTTAGGGATCAGCATGGTGATCATGAACGTCTGAGTATGCTGGCAAGAGTGGTTAATGGAACTTTGGGTCACTACAGCTAGAGTGTCCTGGCATGCTACTTGGAGGACATTACTTATCATTGGGAGGTTTAAGGAGGTTCAGAAGTATGGAGAGAGGAGTGATATCCAGTCGGGTTTGGAAAACTCTTGTTGAATGGAGGAGGAGTCAAATGAGACCTGCTGAAGATCAGGCTTGGCTATCTTGAGATAAAAGCTTTGTTGAAAGGTTTTGACAGTGCTAGTTATCTTATCACGGGATTTGGGGGTGTGACACTATTATTAGCTGGTGGATGATATTATTTACGACAAACTGGGGGCTTGATAGTTCACTTATCACTTGATCTATTAGTGCGGAATTAGGATTGGAGGTATTCTGTTGAGGTTCAAAGGGACGAGACCCGGGTCCTTAAGGGATGCGAGAGTAACTTAGGCTGTATGGGCCGAGTATGGGGGGGTCTCTGAAGTATGGTAAATAATAACAAATCTAGGGCTCGGTTTGTGAGTATTGTACCTTGTATCCCGCTCTCGGAAATGTAATACATATTATGCAAAATGCCTCATGCAGAAAAGCTAATTCAGCGTGACAATTAATTCAAATGCTACCGTGACTAATAATTTAGTAGGCAGGGGGGTGGAGTGTAATTAGGTGAGCGTGATGTCCAGGCTGCTATTGTCGTCTGACACCGGTAGCTCCTAAATCAAAGTTATCTGATGAATCTAATCGCGATCGAGTGACAGTGGTTCTGACGCGCCCCACGTGCGTTTTGGTTAAATCACTTTCGAGAGTTTTGACGCGTTTTCCCGTCTCCAACAACCTTGAGCCATCCTCAACAAACCAATTGCGAAACGCATGTCGGACATCCCATCTGACCTGGACCCATCGCTCTTCTTCTCTGACTACCTTCCTTCCGACTATCTTGAAGACCCTTCTGCCGCATTTCCAACCCCGCCAATAGAATCATATTCGGACGACTTTGAAGCCCTTGACCTCGTTAGGGAGGAACGGCGCTCGCGCTTGACGGAGGAAGGAGTAGTCATTCAACATCGCCAGAGAAATACAGCACCGGTTTTTAGAAGTAGCTCCCTGCCTCCTGGTATTTCCTCTCGAGACGCGTTTCTTCCTGCTTCAATGGGTAGTTCGGTGGGTTTGTGTGCTAACCTAGTAGCAGTGACCCCCACACGAAAAGGTTCAGAAAGACCTTCTCAGTTTAGGTACGAAGGTTCGTCTCTGTCGGAGGCCATTGCTTCGGATACACTCTCTTCGCCAAGTCAGAGTACACCTAGGGCCTGTAGGCGAATTGAAGAATCAATGGTTTCTTATCCTCCGTCTTCACCTCCGCTAGAGTCCACAAGTCCCCCGGCTGCCAAGAAACGCAAGACTACATTGGCTGAGGATGATAACGACAATGAAGAATTCAATTATCCTGGTTCTGATGAAGAAGAGGCACTGGTGGGGCTGGGGAGCGCATCGAACTTAGGCGACAATGGTTCTCAAAACCTTCCTCCTACTCTTCCTGAACAACCGGCCACAGTACCAAAAATTCCCCCCTCGAAGCCTGTGTTCAATTTGCGCTTATCTAGTGGCATTTTTAGTAGGAAATTTTCACCTTCAGAAAATTCCTCTTACCACCTGAATGCGACAGAGAGGGGCGCAGAGAAGAACAAGATGACTTCCGAAGAAGTTGCCTCGATTCTTGGAGTTCAACCTTTTCGACCGGATGTTACTCCACCACCGCAAATTCCTTCACCCGACGCAGACAAAAGTAACTCCTTTGAGCCTTCCTCACAGACCAATTTTACCTCATCCACTCCTGCACCTTCAACTGCCTATAGGACAACGCAATCTTGCGTTTATATCCCCATTGTCACTACGGAGGGAGAGACCATCCAAGTTAGGCATAAACCAAAGAAGACTTTCAGCGCGCGGGATGATTATTATATGTCTAATGTTTCTATCTTGGGGGATAATCTGTTGGAGCAGTCTGATTCAGTTAAGGAAATATATTTTGGTGTTGACATACACAGCTTACTCGATGAGTACAAGATAGAAAAGGATATTATGAAAAAAAAACGTCGCGAAGCGGAGCATATTCCACCCGCAAACATAATTTCAGAGAGTTCAAATACTACTTCCCAGAAAACTCTTCTATGGACGGAGAAATACCGAGCAAAACGCTTTACCGATCTAGTGGGGGATGAGCGTACGCATCGACAGGTCCTTCGCTGGTTCAAGTCTTGGGACAAGATCGTGTTTCCGTCTGGGGTAAATAAAGTTGTGAAGAATAGGGACGAAAACGAAGACCGAGAGCTGAGGAAAATCTTGCTTATCCATGGACCCCCGGGACTTGGGAAAACAACTTTGGCTCATGTGGTGGCTAGGCAAGCAGGCTACGATGTTGTCGAAGTCAACGCTTCAGACGAGCGAAACGCCGGTGTTGTGAAAGGGAGGATTAAAGATATTCTGAGCAATGAGGGTGTCAAAGCTATGGGCGCGGTAACCAATAGGACTAAGCAAAAGTCGTCTAGGGTCACAATGGGGAAACCGGTTTGTCTGGTCGTCGATGAGATCGACGGCGCGGCCGGTAGTGGGGGAGCAGGTACCAATGAGGGAGGGTTCATTAAAGCCTTGATAGACCTAATTCTTTCGGACCAGAAGTTGAATAACATTGCTGAAGGGGTGACAAAGAAAAGCCGCAGAAAAGACGATAGTTTCAAGCTTCAGAGACCTATCGTGGCTGTTTGCAATGATCTCTACACCCCTGCGCTTAAGGCTCTGAGGCCTCTGGCCGAGATAGTACACATGCGAAAACCACCAGTTGGACCAATGGTAGGAAGGCTAAAATCAATTCTAGAATGTGAAGGTTTTAGAACCGAGGATGGCGCTGTTCGTCGGCTAGTAGAGCTTTCATGTATGGGCGGCAACTCTACAAGTAAGGCCGCGGGAGATATGCGGGCGGCTGTGGTTGGGTGCGAATGGATAGCCAGCAGGCTGAGGTCAGCAGCAACCAAATGTGGCGATGACTCCAAATCTCGGAGAGAAATGAAACTTCTGACCCGGAAAATTGTTGAGGAGGAATTTGGGGACGGAGGCTTGGGCGAGGGTGATGGGAAAGGCGGAGGGGGCGGGAGGGGCAATATCAGAGAAGCCGTTGAGAGAGTCTTCTACAATGACCCAATGACAAAAAGAGCCGGCCTTAAAGACACGGGGGTAAAGAAGACGAGTGGGGAAAAACTGCGAGAGGTTGTCGAGGGGCTAGGAGAGTTCGACAAGATCATGATGGACTGCTTCACCACATATCCTACGCGTCCATACAATGATGATTCCTTGTTGACCAAACCCAATGCGGCATCAGAGTGGCTATATTTCTCAGACCTTATTTCATCTCGCGTTTTTCAAGGGCAGGAATACGAACTCACAGGGTACCTCTCACACCCTATCCTTGCTTTCCACAGCCTTTTCTGCAGCCCCAGGCGACAGGAGTCTGTCAGGTATGGCAAACAGCTTGAGGAAGAAACCGACCCACTACCCTTCTCAGGGCCTGCCGTAGAATGGGAGGTTAGAGAAGGGATAAAAGAGAATAAGGCCTTGATACAAAGTGTTCATTCATGTCTTGGAGGAATCCGTCTTCACCAATGCTTCAAGAACTCTGAAAGTGTTGCCATGGAGTTGGCACCATGGGTTGCTCGGATACTCTCACCCTCCATTAAGCCCGTAGTCGTGGGTGGCTCAGGCTATGCGGGGGGGATAGCGAGTGTGCGCCGAGAAGGCGAGAAAAAGTTGGTGAACAGAGGAGTAGAAGTAATGTGTGGCATGGGAGTCGAGTTCGAGAAGATTAGAGTAGAGGGTATGACCACCCTCGGCTCAGGTTGGATATACAGGATGGAACCGTATGCAAGTCGTTAATCATTAACAATTCAATTTAACTGACATTATTTTCACAGGCCAATCGACACTTTATCTGTATATCCCACTCTCGCAACTTCTACAGAATCAGCTCCAGCCCCAGTGAGATACGCAGTCCGCCAAGTTCTTGATCAAGAGCACAAAAAAGAACTCCTCCGCCGCCGCGAACTTGCCCGCCAGTCGCGAATGGGTGTGTCCGAGAATATCCCTCAACTTAAAAAGTCTACCACCACGCCTGATACTCTGGGCCTGAAAAGGAAGAAGGCCCGGGAAATCAAGAAAGACTTCTTCGGGCGTATTGTTGCACGGGAGGAAGATGAAGATACGGAGGAAGGAAGGAGGAAAAAGCGCAAGGAGGAGAAGGAGGAGGAGGAGGAGGAACAGAAGGTCTGGCTGAGCTTTCACGAAGGGTTCTCGAACGCTGTCAGGAAGGGAATCACGTTGGACGAGTTAATGCGTGGGTTAATGTAATTGCCAAGGGATTGGTTGGGTTGTGACCACAGCGATATGTAGATTAGTATGATGCACAGTTTAGACTTCATACCATGCCATAATGATCCCACCCTTCTGCTTGGGGTTTTGCAGCATGACGTTAAATAAACCGGAAAACCTAATGAGCGCTGGACTGCCATAGCGCGTTACGCATACGGGCATAAGAGGAGCATATCTGTGGGACTGGCATTCGGCAAACTCAATTCTGGAATTCCTTCAAATACTATGAGCAAGCTAGCAAATGCCTATTGCCGCTCGATATTGCCTAAACATGACTGATCTCAACACAACTACCCCGAGAGCTAACCCTTGATATGAGCTAGAACGAGTTGAAGGCAGGGGGTTACGGATCGTTGGACAATTATCCTATATACAGGTCTATCGCGGGAAGACTAGTATTATGACATTCTTGAAATTTCCCTAGCCAAGGAGACCTGAAGACTAAATAGGTTACGGGAGGAGCGAGGGCCAGCCTGGTAACTAGTTCTCAAACGAGCGGTGTGAGTACTGGTAGCTGGATATCGCTTTTTCGTTTTGTGGTCACCTTGACATTAAGGCAAGAACAAACCCGGCGAGGGTTGCTCAGCAGCTTCACCTCCCGGCTCGCTCACTCTAGTCGCCGATGGATCTGTTTTCAATCCACTAGAAGTTTAGGTACGTTCAATGGAGATTTTCCTAAATTCCCCTGCTTGCCCGGTATGCCAGTTTTTTTTAAGATCTGCTGCCACAGGTCGAAGGCCAGCGAAATATTTCGCAAACTATGGATTCAGTTCTCCGAATCAACATAGGCCGATAGGGAAGCGAGGTATTATTACATTGATCTGCAGCCCAAAATTTTTGTGAACTCTCCTCAACCTGTTTCTCCGGACTGCGGTTGATGGGGCCTCTAAAGGCACTTTCCCGCGGGATCAGTGAACATAAACACAATCGGGGAGGGTCCTGCTGTTCAGACCTGCAAGACTCGGTTTGTCCTAGGCGGAGCCCCCAGAATACCTAATTAAACAACTAGAAGTCCGGCTGAATGCCCACGACCGGGACGAGGAGAAATAGAGACTAATAGGCAACCCTTGCCAGCCGCGTAAGGCAGAACTGTGCCCCGATCGAAAGATAGTAGCTAGTATCGTTGGAGGGAGATGTTTTTTTTGTACCTCGCCGTGCCGCAGATGTGGGGTATCCAAGCTCCGGGACGTACGACACCCGTATGTGGGTATAATGTGCTCCGGTGCTCTTGGGCACTTTATTGAGACAGAAAAAAGTGATAGAACAAAGTTTTCGGGAGAGTGCATCCTCCCGCCGCCCTCACCATTGGTCTACAGTATTGCACACTCACGAAAAGCTTTGTTCGACAAGGGCTTGGCGTACATGGTGTGAGTTCAAGTGTTACCATCAGCACTGCTCACATTTCTTTTTCCCTCATGCAGTCAGGAAGGCATCAAGTAGGCGGCCATGTTGTGCTATAATCGGCATTGCTTATTCTAACTTAACGGCATGTTCCCACGCCCATCGAGCGATAAAAACCTGTAAGAATACTTAAAGGGAACTTTGGGACCAATCAGCGGCCCATCCGAAACAGCTCTCAGTTTGGGCAATTTACCATCCATGCTTTCTATCTGTCATAGGCAAAGGGTTCCCAGAACTTCACTTTAAAAAGAAAAAAAGTCTTGCATCATGGCTTTTCTCCGTTCGCCCCACATGGCCCAACGTCTAGGAATGGCAACAAAGGCTCCGCGTACGCTCTCAAACATCCTGCAAGACATTCTACACCAATATCTGGGGGCACAGACACCGTAACCCTTGTGTATTTTTGACGGGAATTCTTGCCACCCCCTCCATCACATCATATGTGCATGCAAACTTTCTTCTTTTCCCCCCCGTTTTTGAATGGGGGATCGAATTTGGGCCATCAATCGGAGTGTTGGGAAAGCAAAGCAAAGCAATTGCACCTTATGCCTTTCGGCAAGCTTTCGTCTGGCCTTTATTCCTATTGTTGCCTACATCTGCCTTAGGCCCGGGCTGCTACTGCTCGATGCGCACATCTCTGCCCCCAACAGCCCTTGAAGGTTGGAAGTAGCCCTTGTAAACCCCGTTAGCGGAAGGGTATGTATTGCCAACATTGATTGCTAGATTACCTGGCGAGAGTGACGCACAAGAGCTGCTAGCAGGCACCTTAGTGGCAGGGAACAACCTGTCGCCGGTACGCCCCACTAGCCCGGATCATACCTTCTTCACGTTCAACAGGAATCAGCGATAGGAGAGAAGGGAATGGAAAGTTTCAACATCCCCCATTCGCAGCGGGCGCCCAATGAAAGGGCAGAGAAATACACACAACAACTTCAGGGTTAAACATGGAGTAATGAGCACTTAGTAAAGTCAATATTCACCTATTTCAACCAATGTCTGTTATATCAAGTTCCTAGCCCCCCGATACTAGTTGAACATAGAATTAAGTTAACCTCTTAATAGTAGTTGCCTAGCACTTGCCCAATCATCTATTTCTTCCTTTTTAGCTCTTGCGTCAAGAGAAATGTCGAATTGGAAGTCTTCCCCTCCCCGCACCCACCCCGGGGCTACGCATTCAATTTCCCTGGGGGTGGTGCCCCCACTAGGAAATGAACGGCCGATCGTTATCACCTCCCGGACACAGCCGAAAATCGATTCCCGATTCAATTTTTTTAATTGATTAAACAAAATGTAGTAAACGAGGTTTTCAATCACACGATAAGGGAAGAGCTTATAATGGGGGCTTGCTTACTAGGTACTTCGTAATCGAATACGAGAAGCAGTAGTATCGGAATCTCTACGATGACGCTCTCTCATAGTATGTGAGTTTATTGGTTGTTGATTTCGCAGCATCCGTTCTTGTGATGGATTTGCTTTGGATTGGCATCATAACGTGTTACGTGTTGAGGAAGAAAGGATCACTCAACGGGAGCCCGGCGCATGGGACATGAGTTATCAACAATTTTGGAGGCTGCCGCGGCGGATATAGGACAATTCAATCATGACCAAATCTCATACCGCTCCGGGGGTGTGGGGACCCAGGGATCCCTCATGATCCCTCTGACCAAAAGGTCGAATAATGCCGTACGTTCCCCCATTATAAACAGCTAATACCGTATGATGCCTTAAGGAACAGCGGTGGGGTGCAATAGCGGTGGGGTGCAATAGCGGAAAAAGGTATGATATCTCAAAATTTGATGAGGGGTAATGTGGTCTTTTGCCATAAGAGTTAATGATATAGAGGGGGCTGGCATATTGATTTTCTTTATAACGAGCAGGTTTTAGATAGCCACATGCAAGACTATAGTATGGCTAGACAGAGTCTTAGAGACGAAGCTCAGGCAACATATGAGGAGGATTGTGTTCAGGGGGGCACTACCGGGGAAGATTTAAACTAGATCCACGATATTCTTACCCGAGTGCTGAGGGTTATTTGTGTACCTGAAAACCCAAACCGGGGTTTATTTTCCTGTGCACGGTGTGTATCCCCTCCCACATTGAGATCCGAAGCGTTTTCTACAATGGCCCGGCCAGCAGCGTCCGGTAGTTTTCGAGTAGGATACCGTACTGCACTGTATTGTATCGCACCATAGTGTTTGGGGCTACCTCTCGCATGCTAGTCAAGCGAGTGATATGCCATGACCCTTGCGGTTTGAGATAACATCCTGAGAAATTTGGTTCGAGAATGCGCCACTCCCAAATCACAGTTAAATTTTATTAACTATAGAAATAGTAAACATGATGGGCTAGAGATAGAGAAAAGGGAAACAACCGCCCAACAGCCCCCCCCCCCCCCCCCGGGGGGGGGGGCAGAAA